>Ga0209417_1001845_pt1 | contig 36858 bp, 49 predicted proteins | sample RifGroF2_FD_184002 | JGI IMG/M metagenome (GOLD analysis project Ga0209417, IMG submission 184002) | Groundwater microbial communities from Rifle, Colorado, USA - Groundwater F2 (SPAdes) (version 2) | ecosystem: Environmental > Aquatic > Deep subsurface > Groundwater | place: Rifle, Colorado... | reverse complement strand
GTAAAATAATAAGGGGGCCAAAACGAATTGTTAAACTATTATTAAACATAAATTTGCCGGTTTTTCTTTTATAATTGCGGGTTTCCTGATTTTTTCGCCGGGAGTGGCACCAAAACGAATTGTGTTATTCCATATCATTCAACTACCATTTAACCGGTATTCAAAAAACAAATATACTACCTTCCTACCATACCAGTGGTTAAACATCCCATATTTACGCAAAATAAGCCTTTCAGCGTGGTTATTGGGCTTACCGTAATAATATACCGCCACCGCTGGGCTAATCAGGCTCCTTGCCGGGGCATATTTAACCAGGATACGAATTACTTAAAATGCGGTACGTTTTTCATTGGGTAGTCAATTGGGTAGTCAATTGGGTAGTCAAAAGTTGGTAAAAAGATAGGCTAAAAAGGGGGTCGTTTGGTCAAAAAAGCCACCGAAAAGGCCAATAATTGACGTTATCCCCCCCCCGTTTGGTATAAAAAGAAGCCATTAAAATGATTATAAATAAACGTTTAAGTTATTGAAATATAGTAATTAGCAGGCTGTAAGCCTAAGATGATAGCCTTCAAAACGTGTGTGTGTTTTGTACAGTTCGTTTTGGATGATGGCTTTTGATGTGAAAATGTGCCTGGATTACCGGGTTAGCGAAGCAATGTCATGTAAATCACCCGACATTCTTTCTTTTTTGCCCTTCCGAATAATTATAGCTAAGGGACTCCAGCAACTCGTTTGTTTTTTTCAATGCCGCAATGGTGTCAGCCTGTGCGTTAAGTACTTTTTCTCTTGACTTGCACTCTTGACATGGTCCAGGTGGGAGGTCCTTATTTATATACGATTCAGAGACATCTTTATAAATCATATCACCAGTGCCTAAAAATACCCAATTGAGATTAATATCCTTGCATTTTGAGATAATCAAAGCGTGATCCAGTGTGTCTCTTTTCTTCCAACCAGAAATTGTGTTCTGTTTAACCCCTAATTTATAAGCCAATTGGTAGTCGTTATTTACTTGAAAATAAGACTTTAACCGATCAATTATAAAATATATCTCATTTTTTGTATTTTTTTCTTGCATTATCTCAATTTGTGATTATCTTTGCCTAATCATTAAACAAAACTATATAATAAAATGACAAAAGTCAAGGGTTCAAAAAAATATGTTTACAGCTATCCTGAAAATGAGGTCCTTGCGAAGCACCTCCATTATCTTGATCTAACAAAATTATCTCAATTCACAGGCTATACACGAAGCCACCTGACGGCAATATTCAAAGGTCGTCGCCGCATGCCTGATATCGTTTTGAAAGAGTTTCTTAAGCTCTGCCCGGAGGCAGAAAAGCATAGTACAAACGTGCCGATTATATCAATAAATAGAAAAAGGAGGCTCCGGTAATGAAGAGCATTCCTGCAACGGCTGTAAGAACTTACCACGGGCTGATCGTTGATGTGTTGAATCCAGATCCGACACAGATCTTTATTGAAGACATTGCTCACTCTCTCAGTCAGCTTTGCCGTTTTGGCGGTCATACCGATCAGCTTTATTCAGTCGCCCAACATTGTGTAATCATGTCAGAGCTTGATTTCATTCCCGAAGAGCTTAGAATGACCGCTTTGCTGCACGATGCTCCTGAAGCTTATATGGTAGATGTTCCCAGGCCATTGAAAAGGTTACTGGATAAATACATGGAGATCGAAAACAATATGCATCAGGTTATTGCAGCAGCTTTCGGTCTCCCCTATCCTTTCCCTGAAATCATTCATCACGCTGACGAGTGGATGCTCCAGCGCGAATTCAAACTATTCTTTGATGGAGGCCCAGGCATATACTGGACATCAAAACAGGCGGAACAGTTATTCATTGACACCTATTACAAATTAGCTCACCGGTAATGGAATACTACCAGAATAAACTATGTGTCAGCGGGTCAGAGCTGATCAACAGCCCGGAAAATCCAGACGGGGTGATGAGTATATACGACTATAAGAATTTGTCCAAAAGAAAGCGGATACATGTGGTCCGGCGTGCCTGTCGCAACACTCCGGCTTTGATCGAATTCGAGAGCGTGCCGTCCAGGTACATGGATAAGATCATTGCTCAGCTCGGGTGGGATCCACGGCGCCGCACACTGGAGAATGGCATAGCCCGCTCCATAGAAAAGCACCCTGACGCACTTGATTTCTTTTCCTCACATCGCTTGCCTAACGGCGAATCGCTGCCCGACGGCGCGATCGAAGAGTACTGCACCAATGCCGACATTCTAAACACCATTTTCCAAATGGCTAACAGGCTCAAAGGTGCACGCCGCGCCAGTGGCGGTTCCATCACCGGCATGTGGGCCGAATTGGCCGAAGAACTCCAGACCCTGGACCGCACCCTGTTCCCACACACGCTACCTACTCATCCCGTGCGCCTGCGCGAGAAGCTGAACCGCTATCTTACGGAAGGACTTTCCTGCCTGGTACACAAAGGCTATGGCAACCGCAACACTGAAAAGCTGAGCGAAGAATCACGCCGCTGGCTGCTCGCCCGCTGGGCCAATATGATCGAGAAGGCCACATCTCCGGAGCATCTCATGGAACTTTATAACCAACAGGCTGAACAACGTGGCTGGAAGCAGCTTCAAAGCGTATCCACCGTGCGCAACTTCCTGTTTGATCCCGAAGTGAAACACCTGTGGTGGGGAGTTCGTTACGGCCACATTGATGCCAAGAACAAATTTGCGATGCAGCACTCCACCCGACTGCCCTCCATGCGTGACAGCCTGTGGTATTCAGATGGAACAAAACTGAATTATTTCTACCTGAACAATGAAGGCAAGATCGAGACCTGCATGGTGTATGAAGTTATGGACTCTTATAGTGAAGTGCTCTTGGGATATCACATCAGCAAGAGTGAAGATTATCAGGCACAATATGCCGCTTATAAAATGGCCTTGCAGTTTTCAGGCCATAAGCCTTACCAGGTGACTTACGACAACCAGGGAGGCCATAAGAAACTCGAGAATGGAAATTTCCTGAATAAGATTGCCCATCTGGCTATCAAGACTCAGCCTTACAACGGGAAATCCAAGACCATTGAGAATGCTTTCTCCAGGTACCAGTCACAGTATCTCAAGCGCGACTGGTTCTTCACGGGTCAGAACATCACGGCCAAGAAACTGGAAAGCCGTGCCAACCGTGAATTCATCCTCTCCAACAAAAACAATCTACCTACACTTGACCAGGTGAAGAAAATCTATGCCGAGCGCCGCACGGAATGGAACCAGGGAACACATTCAGCTACAGGCAAGCCCAGGATAGAGATGTACAAGACAAGCCACAATCCGCAAGCTGTGAAGATCAACATGTGGGATATGGTGGAGATCTTCTGGATCACCAGGCTGGGACCTATTATGATGTCGGCTTACGGGCTGAGCTTTACAGAGAAGAAGGTGCGCCATGATTATATGGTTTACCGCGACGGGGTGCCTGACGTGGAATGGCTGCGTAAGAATATCGATAAGAAGTTTCATGTAAAATACGACCCGGACGACATGTCGCTGGTGATGCTATACGACCAGGACGGATCCGGCAGGCTGCGCTTTGTCACGGAGGCAACGGTAAAAGTTACCGTTGCTCGTGGCAAGCAGGAACAGACCGGTGATGAAGCCTCCTTCATTACCCAGGTGAATCACATCAACAAAGTAGAGATCATCAAGAGCAAAGATAAGATCGAGGAGATCATGCGCGAGTTCAAGATGCACCCGGAGGATTACGGACTGGTAGCAGCCAGCGTTCCGGGCATCGGCAAGCAAAAGTCAAAGACCATCGGCAAGGTGTATAAAGCCATCAGCAACGCGGTACCGGTGGATGACAATGAGGAAATCGACATCTATAAACTAATGTAATATAGCTAACTATGGAAACAGCAGAAACTACTAAGGGATTAATCACTGAGCATTTGACCGCATTTGTTGAGCGGATGGGGTCGCAGAATAAGGCCGCTACTGCCTTGAAGATTTCAAACGGAACGGTGAGCCAGATCATGAACCGCAACTGGGATTTGATTTCAGAGGAAATGTGGAGAGGAATCGCCGCACACCTGCGCCTGAATAAGAAGGAATGGGCCAGCGTTGAGACCAGGGATTATAAGATGCTTACCCAGCTATTGACCGATGCCCAGGATAACAGCAACGTGTTTGCCATCACGGGCGAAGCCGGTACCGGAAAGAGCCATACAATCAGGCTATATACCGAATCGCATAAAAGAGTTTATGCCATCCAGTGCGCTGACTTTTGGAACCGCAAGATATTTCTTCAGGAGCTGCTCTCCTCGATGGGCCGGGATCACTCCGGGCTGAACGTGAACGACATGATGAATGAAGTGGTAAGGACTTTGAAGTCTCAGGACCGTCCGCTGATCATCCTGGATGAAGCTGACAAGCTGGTCGATCCGGTGATGTATTTCTTTATCACCCTATACAACAGGCTGGAAGATCATTGCGGCATCATCCTGATCGCTACAGATCACCTGGCAAAGCGGATCATGGCAGGCTTGCGCAAGAACCGCAAAGGCTACAAGGAGATCTATTCCAGGATCGCCCGTCGCTTCATCGAAATGACAGGGCCATCTACCAGCGATATCATGGCCATCTGCATGGCTAACGGCATTCAGGATCAGCAGCAGATCCGCAAGGTGATGGAAGACTCCGACAGCGATCTGCGCCGTGTGAACCGTAAGATACACTCATTGTTAGCACAAGCTAATTAATCTATGAATCAGAACCGGGTAATTTCTATGAGCAACTTCTTAAATATGGGCTTCAAAGGTCTTCCTCTCCAGGATGAATGGAAGGCAGCCTTTGGATGCCCGCATTTAACCGGTGCCTGGATTATTTGGGGAAGTCCTGGTAATGGGAAGACACGTTTCGCGGTGCAGTTGGGCAAGCACCTGTCATCATTTGGCAGGGTAGCTTACAACAGCCTGGAGGAAGGCCGCAGCCTGAGCCTTCAGTCAGCATTTAAAAGCGAGAACATGCAGGAGTGCAGTGGCAGAATGATCATCCTGGATAAGGTACGTATGCCCGAGCTGATGGAGATGCTCGATAAGCGCCGGTCGCCTGACATCGTGATTATCGACTCGATCCAGTACATGGGATTGACCTACGCGCAATATACCCGCATGATCGAGCGGCACCGCAATAAACTGTTTATTCTCATCAGCCATGCAGACGGAAAACGTCCTGAAGGCCGTATCGCCAAGAGCATCCACTTCGATGCCTTTATTAAGGTATGGGTGGAAGGCTTCAGGGCATTTCCCGTGAGCAGGTATGGTGGCGGGGCACCATATACAATCTGGCCGGAAGGGTCTGAAAAATACTGGAAAGGAGCAAAACCACTATGACAATTGTAGAACAACTAAAACACATGCACCAGGACGTGACTGACCAGGTCAGTTATAAAACTGGGTTGACCCATGAAAATGTCATGGAAATCATTTTTAATACCGGCGTGCAGTATATCGAAAGGCTTGCCGGTAATCAGCTTGCCGATACCTTCCTGAAGGAACCCTTATTCTGGGCCTGGTGGCAGCAGCAATGGAGCATGATGGACCAGCTCTTTCTTGTTAAGATGAAAGGCCAGCATGACAAAGATGATATTCAGGCCATATATATCAAGTTCCACGAGGATATCGATGTATATCCTGACCCTGTGATCTGGGACCAGATCCACGAATCCTATCAGAAGATGAGTCAAGATGTTATTACTAAAACCCGAAGCCATGCCCAACATATTTGAACGTCTCGGAGATAAGCAGTACCGTAGCAGGTACGTGGCTATTTGCAGATCATGTAAGGGAAGTGGGGAATCGGAATTTCCACTGTGTCATATACCCTGCACCACATGCAAGGGTAGCGGACGGGTGCAGATCGTAAAGGAAATTAAAGTAACTGTAGAACCTTATAATAATTGAAATCATGAGTGAAGAAAAAATCAATGACCTGTCGACCGAGGAGCTGGAGAGGCTTTTGGCCAAGCGGAAACAGGAACAGAAAGAACAGGCCCGCCTGGCCCGGGAAACATATGAGGCCCACCGCGACACCCTGGTTGTGGATATGATCATTAAGGCCAATAAGCTCCATCACGAGATGGTCGCGTTCAAAAATGAGGCCGTCGCCAAGCTGGAAGAGTTCCGCAAAGTAGCCCAGGAATATGGTGAAATCCGGAGCAATTCAAAGGGAGGCTTTTCGCTTCGCAGCAGTGATCAGCAGCTTATGGTAAGCTATGACCGCAATACCAAGAGCGAGTATGATGAACGCGCCGACCTGGCCGAGCAGCTCCTGAGAGAGTTTTTGGCAGACAAGGTGAAAAAGAGAGACAAGAAAGCATACCAGACCATCATGGCGCTGATCACCCGCAACTCAAAGACCGGACAGTTCAACCCGGTCTCGATCAACAGCCTGCTGAGCGTGGAAGATAATTATGATGATGAGCGCTGGGTAAAGGCCATGAAGCTGTTCAAGGAAAGCTACAACAACATCTTCATCAGTATGTCGGTAAGCTTTTACAAGAAGGATGGTCAGGATAAGGATCAGTTGATCCCTTTGACGTTTGCAAGTTTATAACGTTCTTTCAAATTATACCGTGAGTTGTGTTGGCGCGAAGTAATGTAGCTTCGGAGGTCCTCGGTAGGTTTACATGAAGAAGATTACTCCTGCAAAAGTCAACATGGTTCTCCCTATTAATCTAATTGGATGGGATCCCGGCTGAGGGCTGGGGAATGAGGGTTCGAGTCCCCCATAGGGAGCAAGACTAAAAACACAAAGGGTTATGACAAATCACACACACTTAAGACATCCTCAAGGCCGGGAGCGCAGAGAAACAATTGTACCGCCAGGATTGCAAATCTCCAATGATCTTCTTGACATTGACATAGTCACACAGGCTGTGAGCTATGAGTACAAACTTACAAATGGCCAGATTTACGAAAAAAACAGGAAAAGGGAAATTGTGGATGCCCGAAACATGGCATTATATTTCCTGACCATAGATAAGTCCAAAAGCCTGAATGAAATCGGAGCACAATATGGGAAAGACCATTGTACAGTGCTTAATGCAAGAAGTGTTATAGAAGGATTTTTTAAAATATATCCTGAAGTATCTGAAAAGATATTCAAAGTTGTCGAGACCATTGAGTGGCTAAACCAATTACAAATCGAAATTGAAATGAGTGAAATACCTACATCAAGGATCAGGTACATGTATTTCCTGCTTGATCAGCTTGGCATTCGCTGGATGAAAGAAGACCTGGTCATGGATGCCAGCTCCGGAAGAACCTCAAGTGTACGTGATCTGATAAAGCTTGAAATGGATGGGCTTATCAAACACCTGGAGCAAAAGCTGAAAGATGCTCAGGAACAGGGCCTAAAGAATCAAAGTATGGTCAGGATGGACCGCATGCGTAAACGCATCCTAAGCATCTGCTATACCCTGGGATGGACTACTATAGATCCGGAGAAGAACCGGCATGTTGTGGATCAGGAACGACTGGGAACCTGGCTTTATAAATACAGCTACCTGCATAAGGAGCTGAACGATTATACTTATCTGGAGCTGCCCACGCTGGTCACCCAGTTTGAAAAGCTTTTAAAGAGCACTTTATCGACCTATAAACAGCATTAAAATGAGAACCTTCCTCATGACAAGCTCAGCATTTAAAGGAGAGATCAGACTCGTTTATAACGACCTTGAAATGCTTACCAATTGCGACCTCACCCAGGCGCAACTTACCCTGCAACAGCATACTTGGTTTTTGAAGAGGCTACCGACCGGGTTGGAGGATTTAAAATTGCTGATCACCAATAGCACCGCCAAGCTTAATGAGGTGAACCAGGAGATCACCTTCGATACGTTCTGGAAACGCTATAATGACAGGGACCGGTCGTCAAAGAAGAAGTCGGAAAAGATATGGAACCGTTTGTCGCAAGCTGACCAGGTGAAGGCCTATGTCTACATCTCCACCTATGAAGCGAACCGACCCAAAGGGACTGAAAAGAAGTATGCTGAGACCTATCTGAATGCCGAGCAGTGGAACAACTAAACTACATAACTATGCCGAAAAAAGGAAGACACCAGGATTCGATTGTTAAGCGCAACATCGCGCTGGTCACCCGCTACTATTACTGGAGTGAGATCTGGCAGCGCAAGCACGAGCGCGTGCTCGAGACCCTTGAAAATGAGGAGTTCTTTATTCGCACCGCCACCATCGATGTTATCATCAGAAATGATGATGATGTTTATACCAAACTGGCCAAAGAGAAGCCTACGATTAAGGACCTTCAGGCCAGGTTCCCCGCATTCCATTTCGAAGATAACCCACACTCGTGGAAGAAATGCTAAAGCACCATGCCTGATTTATTTGGAACAGATATCCCTGTCAACGATAAGCCATCCAGTAAGGAAACTATACTGGGGCGGTGGACAAAATTTCATAACTACAGGAAGGCGGAACGTGGAAGTGGTGAGCGATGCGGCTTATGCAGGCATTGTGTAGTGAAGGGATATGGCAAAGGTGCCAGATACTGGAAATGTAAGTATATCGGCACGTCAAACTGTGTTAACACAGACATCAGGTACAATCATGTTTGTAATTTATTCCAACCCTAAAATAGTTAATTTATGAAAATCGAAAAACAAACAGCAAAAAGGCTTTTTAATGAAGTCCCAGGATGGTTTCAGAAAGAGCTTGTGAATGCATTTGGCGTTGAGTCATTTGTAGAGTTCAAACACACAGACATCAAGTCATTCGATGATGCATGTATCCATCTTGGAATAAGCCCTGATGTTCCATTATTTGGTGCTACAGATGATGACCATGTCGTTGCGTATAAAAAACTGGTAATTATTGCCAGGGCAATAAACAACGGATGGGCGCCGAACTGGGATGATACAGAACAGAAGAAATGGTGGCCATGGTTTCGTTTGTCCTCCGGGTTCGGGTTCGGTCTTTCGCTTTGCTACTTTATGGGTACGGCTACGTTTGTCGGTTCGCGCCTTTGCTTTAAAACAAAAGAACAGTCAGATTACTGCGCTACTCAGTTCATTGATTTATACAAACAATTTTTATTATGACAACAAAGAAAACAAAGAAAGATCAGTTCGATTACCGCACGATCAAAACATTCCAGGATGCCTGCACCACTCTTGGCATCGACCCTGAACATCTTCCCCACCTGGCAAAGGTGCCTGAAGAATTCCATAAGCCCATGCTGGCTTATTATAAACTCCTAATCATTTTTAGGGCTATCAATAATGGCTGGAGACCAGACTGGAGCAAGGTAAATCAGTACAAGTATTACCCATGGTATTGGGTTTTGTCCTCCGGGTTCGGGTTCGATTATTCGGGTTACTACTTTACGACTGCGCATTCGGCTGTCGGTTCGCGCCTTTGCACTGACACCAGCGAAAAAGCTATGTACATAGCCAAGCAGTTTGAGGCTGAGTACAAAGATTATTTTCTTTATTCGGAATAATTAATAAACAGGTTGTATGCTGAGTGAGCTGTCAGTTTTGTCCTCCAGGTTCAGGTTCGATAATTCGAATTACAACTATACGAATACGAATACGAATGTCAGTTCGCACCTATGCGAAAAAGATTGCAGCGTAGACCTTGCCAGCTTGGCAAAAAATAACATTGTGATAGAGGGCGCTGGTACCTGTGGGGAACGTGACCTTTTGAATGCAAAGCCATGAAAAGAAAAAACAAATTATATCAACAGATTTGCAGCATTGATAACCTGATGCTGGCCGATCAGATAGCCAGGAAAGGAAAACTGAAACAACCGGGTGTGATCGAGCATGACCGAAACCGGGAGTGTAATCTTATGCAGTTGCATCAAAGCCTGGTTAACAAAGCCTACACCACATCAGCCTATACGACCTTCACAATTCATGAGCCCAAAGAAAGGCTTATTTTCAGGCTGCCTTATTTTCCGGACCGCATTGTTCATCATGCTGTCATGATTATCCTGGAACCTGTCTTCGTCTCAATGTTCACAGCGGATACTTATAGCTGTATCAAGCGCAGAGGCATTCACGCAGCGGCTAATGCGGTCAGGCGGGCATTGAAAGATGATCAGGGTACCCGATATTGTCTCAAGCTTGACATCAAGAAATTTTACCCGAGCGTGGATCACCAGGTACTGAAGGTGATGTTACGTCGTAAGATCAAGGATGATGATTTGTTCTGGCTGCTCGATGGCATCATCGACAGCGCTGAAGGTCTGCCAATCGGCAATTATCTAAGCCAGTACTTTGCAAACTTTTACCTTACCGGATTTGATCATTGGATAAAGGAAGAGCTGCGTGTCCGGCATTACTTCAGGTATGCGGATGACCTGGTGATTTTATCAGATTCTAAGCCATATCTGCACTGGCTGCTTGGTGAGATCAGGAGCTATCTAAAGGATCAATTACACCTTACCGTAAAGGAAAACTACCAAGTATTCCCAGTTGATGCCAGAGGTATTGATTTTGTCGGATATGTATTCTATCATTCGCACACCAGGCTAAGAAAAAGCATCAAGAAAAGTTTTGCCAGGGCAGTGTCCAGTGGCAAAAACAGGCAGAGCCTTGCATCTTATGCCGGATGGGCAAAGCATTGTAATTCCATTAATTTACTCAGAAAGCTAAATTATGAACCAGTTCAGCCAATTTAATATTGAAATCAAGAGGAAGGGATTTGAAGGTGACAAGATCAAGATGGCTAAGGTCCTGAATCGTGAAATCGTAGTGCATGATTTTAAACTGGAGGATAGCAAAGTATTTCCGGATAGGGGAACAGGCAAATGTTTACACATGCAAATATCATTAAATGATGTAAAGCATATTGTATTTTCCGGCGCCGTAGCATTAATAGAAGCTATTCAACAAATCCCCGAAGAGGATTTTCCTTTCAGTACCGTTATCATTGAGGAAAACGACAGGTTTAAGTTCACACAAAAAAAGAATTATATTTACTAACTAAAAATTTAATCCAATGGACACACAAACTAAAAGAAAAATTAACAAGATTACCTACAGCATCATTTTTGGCATTTTGCTGATATGGATTGTAGTAGGAGTAGCTACCTGTGGCGGTGGCGATGATAAGGAAAAGATAGTTAAATCTGAGGTTACAAATTCCAGGGGCTGGCAGATTGCCAAAAGTATGGTGAAAGATAAACTAAAAAGCCCATCGACTGCGGACTTTCCATATGCGGAAGATGGATATAAAATTGAAAAGGATTCCGTCATCATTATTCAAGGACATGTTGATAGTCAGAATAGCTTTGGCGCTATGATAAGAATGAATTTTGTAATAAAGATGCAATACACGGGTGGGGATTGGGCTGATCGACGAAACTGGCAGGAATTAGATTTCGTCAATTTGTGACGGAAAAACAAAAGACCCAGGTGATTAGCCTGGGTCTTTTCGTTTATACCATTTCGTTGACGTCACCAAAATGGTAGTTTACGATGGCGGTATCTCCGGTACCACTATGACCGATGCAGTAGCATGGCTGGCCGGGCTTGGCTGCTCGATATAAGTGAGCGTAGCCACATTCGTATGGCTTCCCAATTCATTTACCAACGCTGTGATATGCAGCGTTTTTGTTTGACCGGCAGTGACGGTACCAACGGTCCAAACACCACCAGCATAAAGCCCATCATCTGACACAAATGTAAACCCTGCCGGTAACACATCAGTTACCAGGGCACCTGTGCCGCTCTCAGTACCTATGTTTTCTACGGTCAAAGTAAAGATCACATTAGATCCAACCAGTGGAGTGAGATCATTAACACTCATGCCCATCACTAGGTGACTTTTATTAATATTTTCCCTGATAGTGATCGTCGGCACCGTAACGATATCATACTGCTTCATGGCGCTCTTATCCCTGGCACTGCAAGCGTAGATCATATTAAGCACCTTCAGCCCGTCAGAGCGCTTCTCAGTGCTTGTGCTTACCCTTGTGAGCCGGTTAAAGGTAAGTCCGTCGCTGAAGCCTTGCATCTTGGAGTGGATGGTGGTGACCATAGCCAGGGCATCCATGGCTTTGCCAAAGGTATCATAGGCATTGTCCTGGGTATTGCTATGGGTCTGGTTATAGATCCTGAAGGCGATCCTTACGTTAACCTGTACCGCACCGTTCTGCATGCGCTCACCTGCATCCACCCAGTCGATGTTCGGGAAATCCACAAACACTGCCGGGAATGGAAACGGGTAATTCTGTTCCGGGTTGTCGAGCTGTCCTGAGTCCAGGTCGATCCACTTCACTCCGGGAAGATCCTGCTTGATCTTCGCCCTGATTGATTCATATAATACGTCGATCATTGGAATACCTTATTAAGTTCACTGGTAATCATTGCGAGGGTTTTGCGGTCAAGCTCACCGGACTGGCCCATATATTTACGTTGCGGGATATTGATGTTCAGCGTTGACTGCTTGGTCAGTGCCAATCCTTTCCACATGCCCGCCTGACCTCCATTTGCAGAACGGTTCGACATGGCCCAGGCAAACTTGCGCATCTTGTCTGTCACCTTTGGATGTACGGTACCACCTTCATTGTGGATCCTGGCATAAGGGACCATGCCATCACCGGCCACGATGGTCACGCTGTTGGCTGTCAGGTTGGTTCTGCGTATGGAGCGCTTGAGTGCACCGCTGACAATCATCAGCGATCCACGCCCTGCATTCTTACGCGCTGGCCAAGCCTGTAGGCTCTCATCCATGAAACCTTTCTGGCGGAATGACTCTTTGAAATGCCGCTCAGCCAGGTTGCCCATCTTGGCGGGTATGTTCCTGAAGGCCGTGCGCACCTGGCCGATCTTCATCTTCTTATTCCAGTCCAGGTTATTTGCTGCCATAGCTCTTATAGATTAGTAGTCCACTCCGGTTGGGTACTTCCTGTTTCATACGCGACCAGGAAGAGATCCTGCGACCTTCTTCCATATCCACCAGGGTGGTGACCATCATGGTTTCATTCTTGTAATACCGGATGTAAATCTGCTTGTACGCGTTATTTTCAAGCGGAATCAGCCACACTTCATCCGGCTTATCGACAACCTCTCTCAGGTACATCCATAAAGCGTGGCGCTGCTCCTGAGGTGACACAAATGATCCGGATGTCTGTCCGATCACCGTCTCACGCTGGAGCCCAACAGGCCGCTGGGCATAGTCTTGGAACACCTTGAACTTCTTTCCATTAATATCAACGGCCACCTTGTCAAATGCTTTCAGTATCGACTCCTGGCTCATTTCGCTGATGACTATAGAGTGGTGCTTCAGCGTGGCCTTCAGGGAATCAGCCATCGGCAGGTTGATATCGTTAAAGGTCAGATCGTACAGGTCCTTAGTGGTAGCCTGCTCAAGCTGCTGTGCATAGATGCGGTTCAGGTCGAAGATCTCGCCGGTCTCAGCCGGGTTGCGGTCAAAGCCATACTTCTGCATTTGGTCCCATGCTTCACCCATCAATCCCTTGCCTTCGCTACCGGTGGTGATGCCAATGCCAGCGGCTTCATCACTGTCGATCTGCACCATTTCACAGCGACAATTAAAACCATTAGGCGGGTATATGGCCGACAGCTCCGGATCATTGATGCCGAATACCTTGCCATCCAGTACAGCATGCTCTTCTCTTACTTTGTCATCGCCTGCCGTCTGGTATTGCAGGTATGGGAACACGGCAGCTTCAGACAACTGGTTTAAGTACCTGGCTGAATTCTGCCCGGTGGCCACCGCCAGGTCATACTCAGTCCGGAGGTGATGAGTCTTGAACGTGCCGATGATATCCTTGGCCTTATCCTTAAACTCCTGTAAGCCGCTGCTCTGCCTGAGTGCATTGTTCAGCTCCACGATCTCGGCAGTATTCTTATTAAAACCGAAACGGTTCAGGTTGATCTCCATCATGCTATAGGCCAGGTTGTCCGCGCTTGCATAATCATGTGCTGTGGGGCCGAAACCTTTCAGCAATGCTTTGGCAAGCTGGTCGGTGTCCTGGAACATGGTGTCGGGATGATAAGGGATGTTCTCCTGGTCAAAAAGCTTCTTGACCAGATCATTATCAGCTTTGGAAAGTTTCACCGGGTCGGCTGCCTGGATTAGCCAATACTCCCTCACACTGTGGTGATCAGCGTGAGGGCTCGTCGGAGAAAAAGTCAACCAGTTTCTTGATCAGGCTATTTTTGACCGGATCGGTTGCAGTCTTTTCAGCCAGCTTCTTGATAACATCGGAGCTTTCCTTCTTCTCCTTCTTGATCTGCTCATAATTGTCAGGCTTAGGCACTCCGTAAGTTTCATAGAAGTACTCGTCACTAACCGGTACCTGCTTGGCAATATCGAGATCCATTTTCAGCCGGTCCTGCTTGGCTATATTTTCCTGTTCAGGATAAACAAACTTTCCATTACCAACAGGATAGCCGTGCTTGATCAATAGCGGCTTGAGCTTATTGTTAAGGACCTTCAGGATGAACTTGCGGTCATTCAGGTAGATGGCATCTTCTACATCCTTATGTACTTCGCCTAGGCTGCGGGCTCCCTTATCACCCTGGGTCATGGTCAGGGTCTGGCCAACGATGATGGTAGAGATCTCTTCGTTGCAAGCGTTACGCAGCTCCTTGTACACGGCATTGCTCCCTGCATTACCATAGTTCTGCGGTATCTCAATGTTTGTACCTTCCGGGATCACGCAGTAAGCAGCAGATCCCATTTCATCCAGGGCCTGCACCAGCTTCTGGCGTGCGACTTCATCATAGCCGTTATAAGTGCCTTTGCGGAACGGCATACCGAACAGCTCAGCAAACTGCGCCCAGTCGCCAAAGTTTCCGCGCTTGTAGATCACATACTGGCAAGCTGCCAGGATCTTGCCCAGGTTTTTGGGATTACCAACGGCCAAAGTCCAGTCGGTATGAGGCGGTTCCAGGTAACTAATGCCAGCCGTATCACCAGGGTTACGCACCACCAGGCCAAGCTCAGGCTTCACATGGCGACGATCAATCAGCGTTGGGGTGATTTTGTCAGGCAGGAAATCAAGGTTGATCAGGCTGTATCCCCAGAAGATGCTTTCCAGGATCTGCTCCTGGAGCGAGGCGAATTCTTCGGTATCGATCAGATCATTGATCAGATCAACATCTTTATCATTATCCACGAATTTAAGGTCCGTGGTGGTGATAGACATGATCCTTTTCGATATTGCTGAGCTGAGCCTGCCATCAAGCATAATATCCGTGTAAAGCTCATAGAGTAGCTTGCGGTTTGGGTTGATGATGCTTTCCGCTGCACGGATGGCATTGCGCCAGGTGTCGATATCTACAATAGATCTGTTGACCTGACGGATGTCGATCTGCTGGATTAATATGTTCGGGTTCTTCTTCCCGGCTTTTCTTTCTGCCATGATTCAAATGATATTTAAAGAGTCTTTAAAAGTGACTTACGCGCCTGGGATTCCCACCGCCCTGAATGTAAGTGATCGGATTAGATGAATCGACCAGGGGAAGGTCAGGGTTGATCTTCTGCGCCTGCACATTCTTGAGCCATTCAATCGCCAGCTTGTGGTTGTCGTCCACGATCTTGGTCATCATCTGAGGATTATGCAGGGAATAGATCTCATAGATCACCAGGTTCTTGAGCATCTTTAAAACCACAGGATCCCTGGTATCAGTTTCACCAGGACTGGCAAAGATGGCATCGGCATCATACCGGCTGGATAGATACCCTTTCATCTGGGTGATGCATTCAGAAATGATGATAGGCACGATAGTATCATCACCTTCGGTAATAGCTTCGATGATCTCCATGTGAGACCTGGTTTTTAATTCTGCTTCGGTTAAAAATGCCATGATTTATGTTGTTTGATAACATGCATACTTTTGAATGTCCAGGAAGGTCAGTTCCTTTCTCATAACTCCTTTACGTTTAAGGCTGTTGATGTCGTCGCGGCAAAATTCATAATAGCTGCCTTTTAACTTCATGCTATAGTACTTGCGCCTGTTGTGCATTTCGCTGGCCTGCCTGGCCCGGCGACAAGATGCTTTGAATTTAGGGTATTCCCACAGGAAGATGAAAGTGTTCTTCGCTTTACGCAGAGCCCTGCGTAATTTTCCTTTAAGCAATATCATAGGTAATGTCCTCATATTAATACTTTTTTTTGTTACGACCACGTTTACCCAGGTCAATACCTTTCGATGACAGGATCTTGCGGTCAAGTATCCATTTGCCACCTTCCACTGCATCAGGTCCATCATCATGTGCGCTCAGCGATGGTTCCAGTGCCAGGAACTGATCCTCCAGGCGCTTCATGTGAAGATCCTTTTTCTCGGCTATGTTAAACCAGAACGTGCCGTTGGAGTTGATAGGCTCCAGGGCCGCTTCGATCCTTGAGAACTTATCTCCCTTGGCCCGGTAATCCGGAGTGATAGAAAAGGCCCACCCGTTTTCCACGATCGTTTTCTGCACCTGTTCCATGATGGTATCCTGGGTGGCATTGGCCTCAATATACAGGTACAGTGGGACCCGGTCGTTGACATAATCAAACATAGCCTTGTACCAGCTTCCCATGGTGGCCGTGGTGGTTTGCTCCACAAAGGCTTTCAATACATGATATTCATTGCGTACCTTGCCTATCAGGATCACAGCCTTATAATCGTTCTTTCTGGTGCTCTTAAAGCTGGGGTCTCCATAAGCTACCAGGAAACGATAGTTTTCTATCGGGTCCATCTTCTTATATTGAATTTCCTTGAAGACAGTCCCTTCAGTGATCGGGTTGTTATAATACTCCTGCTGAGCCGAAGTATAAGAGATCTTGCTCAGGATATAATCGATATCAGCCTCGCTGTTCTTCTGTGGCCAGTTTGACTTACCATTCTTATCCCGGATGTTTATCAGCTCGAAGTAGTCAGCAACCCGGGAAGCTTTAACGATTACACTTTCCTTAGAAATGATGTTGCCGCAAAAGATGATCAGCTTATTACCAGCCACGCTCATGGCAGGGATCAGGGCACGCTCGATCCACTTCCAGGTATCTTCGATCCGCTTCTGGTTGCGGCCCTTTTCATCAGTATCGATATCATCGATAACAATGATGTCGGGCCTGGCTTCCTCGTTACGGGTACCACGGGGTGATTGTCCTGATCCCAGGGCACGGAAGGCGGCTCCGTTGCGGGTGATAAACTTACCCATCTCCCAAGATCTGAATCCCTTCTGCATACCATAGTCGTTCAAGATCCTCGGGTTGGACTCCAGAGCAATCATGTAAGGCATCAAAAGCTCACAGGCATTATCATAGCTGTGCGATACCAGCAGCATGTTGCGTAACTTGCCGGTAAGCATCAGCTTAGTTACTTCCATCATGGTGCGGGTACTCTTGGCCAGTTCCCTGGACCACGCACGGACCTCATACCAGCGTTTGTAATTTTTGAAGATACGCTTTGAAGCGCGTTTCTGAAAGTCAGCAGGTTCAGAGGTATAGAACTTTTTGAAATAGTAGGCGAACCAGCTTTCCGGATCTGCTTCCAGTTTTTCAATCCTGTCCTTCTTATCCTTGGCGGATTCACCAATGGGAGCCGGGGTGTCCCGGATCATGCTCTCTCGGAACTTCTCCCAACGTGCAAGCGTATTTTTATCCTGGAGACTCATTAGAAACGGCTTAAACGATCTTTAATAAACCCGTCGTAGTATTCACTGACCTTCTGGGCCAGCTCAAAATCAACCGGACGGAGCCAGTCCAAAAACAAGATCCCGGAGTCGACAATGGATGACAGCCCGGTTTCCGTTTCAAGGCTCCTGGCAGTAGATGCCAGCTTGCTCAGGATATCGGCCTCCATGCTGGTGGCAAAGCGCTGTCCCTCCGGACGAGACGTGATTTTGTCATTAAGGGCATTGATCTGCATGTAGATCCTGCGCAGCTCCTGCTCCTTGGTCACCGTATACGATGCCCTGAGTACCTCCCAGTCTCCCTTTCTGACCCATGAGCCAAGAGTTTTTTCAGTCACGCTGATCTTCTCAGCGATCTCCTTCTGAGTCATGGTGGTCTTCAGGTAGAGCAGTTTGGCATAATCCTGCTTCTGTTTGATCGATAAGCCCATTGTGTAAATTTTGACAAACTTACAAAGTTTTACAGGCTAAGACATTAAGCGCTTATTATTATATATATAATTTAAGTAATGACATCTACTATACTGTATATCATTAATATAATATTTTTTTTGAAGATTGTTATATGCTAAGTTTGCATCCTCAACGATTGAAATTGATGGCTTTTAAACTTGACATCAGGAGCGTAAAGGATCCGAAAGTGGCGGACATATACCTGTATGGTGATATCTCCTCCTGGGGAGAGGTACAGCCTGCCAATATATCCAAGCAATTCGCCGAACTGGAGAAGAAATACTCTAAGTGCGTGCTTCACATTAATTCCAATGGTGGCCAGATCACCGAAGGGATCGCCATTCACTCGGTCCTTTGCAACACGACGATGGAGCTGGAGATCATTGTCGATGGTATAGCTGCTTCGATGGCTGCTATCCTGGTACAGGTACCTAAAGCCAAGCGGCTCATGAGCAAGTATTCAAAGATGATGATGCACGTCCCCAGCGGATATGCTTCAGGCACATCAGAGGATATGCGCCAGTATGCCCAGATGATGGACGACTTTGAAGTGACACTTCGCGAAATCGTGTCAGATCGCACCGGCCTGGATGACGAAGCTGTCAAAGCCAAATGGTTTGATGGCAAGGATCACTGGCTTACTCCCCAGCAGGCCCTGGATGCAAAACTGATTGACCAGATTGTTGACGGTATGGTTAAATCAGAGCCCAAGAACCTCACGGAGCCTATAGCAATTTTCAATTTTTACGAAGAGCAAATTTCAAATTATAATCATACGGACATGGATTTTACAAAGTTACTTGCAAAGCTTGGACTGGCTGCCACAAGCACCGAAGACCAGGCACTGGAATTCGTAAGCAACGTGGTTGCCGAGAATGCCAATCTGAAAACCGAGGTGTCGAACCTCAAAACTGAAACCGTCAATCTTAAAGCCCAGGCTAAACAGGCCCTTGAGCTTGAGATCAAGAACTTACTCGATGCAGCTATCACTTCAAAGAAGATCACCGAAGATCAGCGCGCTGCTTACAATGCCCTCTTTGAAAAGGATTACGAAAATACCAGGGCCGTGCTTGACAGCCTGAAGGCTTACCAGCCGTTGACCAAGGTCCCCGGCGTTGATGATGCTGTTGAAGGTATTCCGGAAGCCCGGAAAGACTGGAGCTTCACCGACTGGCAGCGCCAGGATGGCAAGGGCCTTGAAAAGCTAAAAGCATCCAACCCGGAGGCGTACAAAATCCTGTACAAGAATTCATTTGGTTCAGAACCCAAATAAGATATCGATGAAAAAGTTTCTCATATTTGCGGTAATGATGACCGGGATGGTCATCGCCGCGCAGAGCCAGGCACAGACACTTCAATACCCGTTTGGTGCCGCAGAATACCAGAGTGTCACTGCCACCAACGATAGCGTACAGTTCACTGTATCCAACCGGGTGAGCTGGGTATACAGCTCCATTGACTCCACGACTGTGGTGAAAGCTACTGTGGCAAGTCATATCACCAATGGTGCCATTCTTTATGTAGAACTGGCCGCTGATGGTACCAACCGAACCGTTACGTTCAGTGGGTTAACGGGGCCATCCACAACCTTCACGGCATCAAAGACCAGGATACTCACTTTTGTATATCGAGGGGGGTATAAATTAGTTTCTTCAGCGCAAATCAATTAAACATAACCATGAAAAATTTCATCACAAAATCTCTTTTCCTCCTGGTGGTGACCATGCTCATCGCCAGTGCAACCGGTTTCACAGCATTTGCCGTTGGAGGTGCAATAGGAGCCGCTTCATTATTCCCCAGACCTAAAGGTGTAGCCATGATGGCTCTTGATGTCGAGATCTGGAAACCCTGGATCCTGGATACACTATTTAAGGATAATCAATTTTTGAACTTCGCCCGCAACGCAGATGAATATGTGTTAATGGGGAAAGTCGTTCATATCCCAAATGCCGGGTCTGCATCAGGCACATCGCGAAACAGAACCTCTTTACCCGCAACGGTGACCCAGAGAACTGATGTCGATGTGACTTACGCACTGGATGAATTCACTACTGATCCCAGGTTAATCTCGCATGCTGAAAAGATTTTGTCATACGACAAAATGAGCTCCGCGATGGGCCAGGATATGGGTGCCATAACAGAGCTCGTTGCAGAATGGGTATTATACGCATGGGCACCTGGTGCCACAGAATCGACCTCTTATGTGAGGACTACAGGAGCCAACGCTACCGCACATGTGACTGGAGCCACCGGAAATAGAAAAGTAGTAGTGCTGGCTGACATTAAAAGTTTGATGACTAAGTTCAATAAATGGAACATCCCGAAGAATGACAGGTATCTAATGTTGGATTCAGACATGTACCAGCAGCTTACGGATGCTATGGATGCGACCGCTTACAAAGATTTCAGCCAATACTTTGATGCAAAAACCGGTGTTGTTGGGAAATTGTATGGATTTCAAATCATCGAAAGATCAACGGTGCTATCATACACCAATGCGGCAACTCCGGTACTCAGACTTCCGGGAGCGGCTGACCTGACTACGGCTAATGGAGCTGGACTTGCATGGCAGAAAGATTACATAGAGCGTGCCATAGGCACTACAAACATCTTTGAAGATCTTAATAACCCAACCTACTATGGAGATATCTACTCACTGCTTGTCAATGCAGGGGGAAGATTTATCGAAAATGGTGGTAAAGGTGTGGCAGCTTTAATTCAGACCACCCCATAACTTGTAAACCCTTTTAGTTTTTTGTCATAGTTATATTGCGAAATGCCGCCAGTTAAGCGGCGGCATTTCTTCACCGCGGAATAGAGCAGTGGTAGCTCGTCAGGTTCATACCCTGGAGGTCGTGGGTTCGAGTCCCGCTTCCGCAACAAAGATTTTCCAATGAGTGATTTTGAAATCTGGGTATACCGAAGCCTTGCCATAATCCTGATTACGATCGTCGGCTATGGGATCAAGCAATTGATAAGTAAAATTGATGAGCTTATTCAGGCGATTCAAAAGCTGGCTTTAAAAGAAATAGAACACGAAAAGGAGATCGAGTTCATTAATGACCGGCTTAGAAGTGGCGATACGAGATTCACTGATCATTCTACTCGAATAAGAAGACTTGAAAATAAAAATGGCTGATTTTAATTACGCATACGAGAACACAATGACTGCCGAGGGTGGCTACAGTAATGTGGCTGCCGACCGTGGTGGTGAGACGTATATGGGTATCAGCCGGAAGAACTTCCCTGACTGGGGCGGCTGGGCAATCATCGACAATTATAAAGGCAATGTACATCAGAAGTCTTTTAGCGATATGCTTTCCGATAATGTGCAGCTTCAGAAAATGGTACGGGCTTTTTACAAAGAGAACTTCTGGCATGCACAGTTTGACCGCCTTGACCAGGATGTGGCCAATGAGATATTTGACACCGGTGTGAACCAGGGCCTGGGCACAGCCATAAAGTACTTCCAGTATTCACTCAATGCCTTAAACCGCAATCAAAAGGATTATCCCAATTTATCAGTTGATGGTGGCATCGGACCGCTGACTCTGTCAAATTATGACTCCCTGATCGCAACAGCTAAGTATCCTGCAAGGAGTTATAATAAAGTAGTTAAAGCATTACTTAAACTGATGAACTACTTTCAGATGAGGCGCTATATGGATCTGGTTCAAAAGGATGAGAACCAGGAGACTTTTTTATTTGGATGGACGGAAAGGGTAATATGATGATCATGATCTTAAAATATTGGAAAACAATTATGCTGATCATCCTTATGGTGGTGATCTTCTATTTGGGTAGGTCATGGCTGCACTCTCGCAGGGATAACGTGCGCCTGGGACAGAACCAGGAGACCCTGCTTAGCCAGGTGCAGTACTTCAAGCTAAAGGATTCCTCCAACGTAGCATCTTTAGGCGCGCTTAGCTTATCAGTAACGGAATTCAAGCACGCATCTACAAAACAAATACAGGAGTTGCAGGGCATGATCCAGGAGATGAACCTGAAGGTACGAAATATTAAGAGCGTATCCTCAGCATCAACCGTCACGATGAACGATATCAATACCTTCTTCAAAGATTCTCTACTAATCAACCAAGTGCCTATCCATTACCTTGACACGACCACGCCTTTTTATGACATTAAGATAAGGCATTACATAAACACTGACAGTGTGGCCATCAAGATCGTTTACCGCGATAAGATGACCCAGATCGTATACCTGGAGAAACGCGGCATGAAATTCTGGACTGCTGAGTTCTGGAGCAAACGAAAGGCTCACCAGGTAATCAATTTTGCCAATCCGGATACTCAGATCCAGTATCCACTATACATTGAGATAACAAAAAACAATAAAAAATAATCGGATGAACGACGTCACATTCACCAAGAGCAACGGTAACCTGGCGAGGGTACTAACCGGAGAAGATCACATCTCCGGGATCATGTACCTGACACCCAACGGCACCGCATTACCTGCCGGTTTTGGAACCAGTGAGATCAAGGTAATTACCGACATCTATGATGCCGAAGCGCAAGGAATCACTGCATCAGCAGCGGCCTACAAGGTGCTGCACTATCACATTGGCGAGTTCTTCCGGATCAATCCCTCTGCTACGCTTTACGTTCAGATCATTGCTGAACCTGCTGTGGGTGCTCCTGACTTTGAAGAGATCAAGGAACTCCAGGCATTTGCCGGTGGCAAGATTCGCCAGGTAGGTGTATTTTGTGACAATGCTTTTGCCACCAGCCAGGTGACCCTGCTCCAGGGAGTCGCTGATGATCTGGAGGATGATCACATGCCGCTGAGCATTCTGCTCGTCGCGGACTTTCATGCTGTCAGTGATCTGAGTGCGCTTAGCGATCTGCGTGCCCTGGCCGCTCCCAATGTGAGCGTGATCCTGGGTCAGGATGGAGCTGGCGCTGGCAAGGTGTTGTTTGATGCCTTAGATATCACCATCGGATGTCTGGGTGCAGCACTGGGTGCTTTATCCCTGGCAGCCGTATCAGAATCCATAGCCTGGGTAAAGAAGTTTAACATGGTATCAGGCACCGAGCTTGATAGCCCGGCGCTGGGTGAAGGAACCCTGGTGAAGGATCTTACCACAACCGTGCTTACTGCCATCGGGGTGAAGGGATATGTCTTCCTGCGCAAATTTGTGGGCCTGACCGGTAGTTATTTCAACGACAACCACACCTGCGCCCTGGTCACCAGCGACTATGCTTATATTGATAATGTCAGGACCATCGACAAAGCGATCCGCGGGATCCGCACGTTTATTCTCCCTGAGCTTAATGGCAAGCTGCGTATTGATGCAACTGCCGGTACCCTGGCCATCGACACGATAAAGTACTTTGAAGCGTTGGCCAAGCGACCGCTGGCCCAGATGCAGAGCGAAGGCGACCTGAGCGGGTATGATGTTTACATCGATCCGGAGCAGGATGTGCTTTCAAACAGCAACCTGGACATTCAGGTTGACCTGGTGCCGTTTGGCACCGCACGCAGCATCAGCGTCACCGTTGGATTCACCACCTCTGTCTAATCTTAATCAATCATAAAAATGGCTGAAACAGTATTAATAAACGGGACCGCTTACGGCTGGGCTGACATAACAGTCAACGTGCTGGGCACCCCGGTAGCTGGGATCGATGCGATCAAATACTCCGACGAACAGGAGATCCAAGATAACTACGGCGCTGGAAAGCTGCCGGTCTCGCGTGGCTACGGTCAGATCAAGGCCGAAGGATCCGTCACGCTGCATGCCGAGGAAGTGGTAGCGTTGCAAGCTGCCGCCCCTGGTAAAAGGCTCCAGGCCATTCCGCCGTTCGATATCATCGTGGCCTACATGCCCGAGGGTGGAGCGGTAACCACTGACACACTGAAGAATTGTCAGTTCAAGAAAAATGCCCGTGACGCAAAGAAGGGTGACAAGAGTCTAAGCATCGAGCTGGATCTGATCATCTCTCATATAGAGTGGGCTTCATAAATCTTAATCAATCTATACTATGGCAAAAGAAGAAATTGAAAAGGTGGTGGTGGATCCGGACGTGGATCTGATCAACGAGGTAGCCAAGCGGCATAAGCAGGAGAAGGTCTACATGATCAGGATCCCGCTCAATGATGAAGCCACTGAGCATGCGGTCGGATATATCAAGAAACCCACCCGGCAGATCCTGGGTGCAGCCATGAGCGAGATGAGCAAAAATCCGTTGAAGGCAAATGAGATCATCCTGCGCTCATGTTGGCTGGAAGGCGACAAGAGCATCCTCGATGATGATGATCTGTTCCTGGCAGCCGGTGCGTTAATCCAGGAAATCATCAAGATCCGGACTGGCGAGGTAAAAAAAAATTAGATGACTACCCGGTCGATCCAAATGACGGGAAAGATGATATAAGAAAGATAAGTGCTTTGCTAAGGTACTATTTCAATGTGGACCCAGACCAGCTCGATGATGACCAATTTACAAAAATGTGGCAAGAGTTAGTCTGGGTTCGCAAGCTTATAAAGGAAGAAAATGAGTGAACAGGTTCAATACATAGCAGTTCTTAAGGAGGATCAGTTTGTTTCCGGGCTGAATAAGATTGCCGGTACAGGCACATCAACCTGGGCAAAGCTGAACAGCATGCAGGATAAATTCCAGGCAGAGACCAATGAGAGTGCTACCGGTATGGACCGGATGAACTCCAAGATGAAAGGTCTCAACAGCTCAGGTAGCATACTCAGTTCAACCTTCAGTGCCCTGTTCGCAGGCTTCTCCATCTTCACTTTATTTCAGCAAGGAAAACAATCACTCCAGGAATATGACAACCAGGCCAAGGCCAATGCACAGACCATGGCCGTACTGGCTTCTACCAACAATGTGGCTGGCAAGTCCTTGGAAGGATTGCAAAAACAAGCCAGTGATTTGATGGGTGTCACCCTCTTTGGGGATGATCAAATTCAGGGAGCACAGAACCTTATGCTGACCTTCACCAAAGTGAGGGGTGAGGTCTACGATCGGTCTATCCCGGCCATCCTTGATATGGCACAGGCCATGGGAGGAGGTCCGGAAGGTTTGAAGAGTGCATCAATACAGGTAGGGAAAGCTCTTAATGATCCCATAAGAGGGATGCAGGCATTGTCCAGGGTAGGTGTGACATTTGATGACTCACAAAGATCAATGATCGAATCTCTGGTCAAAGCTGGCAGGGTTGAAGAAGCCCAGGCATTGATCCTGAAAGAGCTTGAGACTGAGTTTGGTGGATCGGCACGCGCTGCCCTCCTGGCAGCCAACCCGCTCGAAAGGCTAAAGAACCGCTTTGGTGAGATTAAAGAATCTATCGGTGGCCTGATCAGCAATGGACTGGAACGGCTCATGCCTATGTTTACAGGCTTTGCCACGCTGCTTGAGAAAACCGCGGGCTGGATAGGTGAGCATTCCAAATTGGTAGGCTTTTTAGTTGCTTACCTTGGATCATTCGTCGGTGCTATTCTCTTAGTTGTCGGAGCGGTCAAGATATGGACCGGTGTACAATGGCTTTTAAACCTGGCCATGACCGCCAATCCAATCGGTGCCATCATCGTAGCAGTCATTGCATTGGTTGGAATAGTGGTGTACCTATGGAATACTTTCGAGGGATTTAGGGGCTTTTTGTTGGGACTATGGGAAAGCTTCAAGGCTGTGTTCATGAACCTGAAGGAACTGGCCATGAATGTGCTTGGTGGTATTGGTGATCTGTTAATCGGCATCTTCACATTTGACCAGGATAAAATATCTGCCGGACTGGATAAGCTCAAAAGCGGGTTTGTTGACTATGGCAAGAAGGTTGGCGAGAGCTTCGCCACGGGTTACAATGAAGGCGTGGACCAGGTAGCCGGTGATGAAACTTCACCAGGTGTAAAAGGTATCTATGCCGGGGGTGGTGGCAATCCTGATGTACCCGGTGGCGATGGAGACGGCACAGCTGCTGCCATCGGATCATTCTCCGGGACTGAAAATAAAAAAAACATCAACATTACCATCCACAGCTTGATTGAAAAACTGGAATTCAATGCTACCAATGTTCAGAGTGGGTTGGAGGATATGAAGGAAGAAGTACAAAGAGTTCTTCTCTCCGCAGTCAATAATGCTAATATGATCGCCGGATGAGCAAGTACCAACTCATAGCGGGCAGCTTTGGACTGGCAACGTTGAAGCCTTACCTGTACAAGGGTGGCCAGATGCTTGCAACTGACGGCGGTGATTACCCGCTTCAGCAGGCTGAGTTTGCCAAGAGCGATTTGTCGAGCTGGATGGGCACACCAGTCTTTGGCGAAGTGGTCCTTCAGGATCAGGCCAAGGAAATCACTATTACCCTGGATACGGTCCTGGTGGAGATCAACCAGTCAAAGAATATTGTGCGTACTGAAGTGGCGGGCAAGCCAGGAACAGTGAAAGAGTTCATATCCATGGGCGATTATTACATTGTCCTTAAAGGTGGTTTCTTTTCACGGGATCCGGAGCAGTTTCCTTCTGACCAGGTCAATCAGTTGATCAAGATACTGAACAAAGAAGAAGCGCTGTACATATCCTGTGACTTCGTGCAACTGTTCAACGTGTACAATATTGCCGTGGCTTCTTACAACATGGGCCAGCGTGTTGGCAATATGAGCTCACAGTTATTCGAAATAAGAGGATACAGTGATGAACCTATAGAATTGACAATCGATGATGAAACTAACCTGTAATATCAAGATAGGTAAGTACGCCTTTACCCATGTGGTAGAGCTTACGGTCAACACCTCCATTGATCAGCTTACCGATACCTGCACTATTGAATTGCCCAGCAAGTTATCCTGGAAAGGCAAAACCATTGCCCTGGGTACCGATGGCCTGATCAAAACTGGTGACCGGGTAATCGTAAAAATAGGTTATGATAACGGCCTTCAAACCGTATTCAAAGGCTATTTAAAACACATTAAACCGGGTGTCAGGGTCAAGCTCACCTGCGAGAATGAGATGTACAATCTCAAGCAAAACCCGATCACCAAAAGTTATAAGAGCACTGACCTGGCTTCCCTGCTCCAGGACATCCTTCCATCCAGCACCACCATCAAGCCGGTCAACATGGAGCTGGGCCAGATCCTGATCAATAACATGACTCCGGCCAAGGTCCTCGAGCAGCTTCAAACTGACTTCGGGATCTTCTCTTACTTCAAAGATGAAACCCTTTACTCAGGCTTCGCATACTGGCCGGATGATGCCGCTACTCATATCCTGAAGTTCAAGCACAACATCATCGATGACTCCAGTGTTGAATTCATCCGGGAAGAAGATGTGAAGATCAAGGTGAAGGCGGTTAGCATCCAGAAGAACAATACCAAGATCGAAAAGGAATATGGTGACCCGGATGGAGATCTGCGCACCCTGCATTTCTATGATGTACCTCTGGCCAGCCTGGAAAGTGTGGCACAGGAAGAAATCAAGAAGCTGAAGTATACCGGACTGAAGGGATCACTGATGATCTTTGGTGAACCTTATGTAATCAAAGGTGATGTGGTCGCCATATCAGATCCGGACTATCCTGAAAAGGATGGGAGTTACCTGGTAAAAAGTGTGGAGTATCGCTTCGGTACCCGTGGCTATCGTCAAAAGATTGAATTAGGACCAAAGGTATGACCATCTCTGAACTCATAAAGAAACTGGCCGAGAGTGGTGATCAGATTTACAGCAAAGTCTGTAAGGTGATCAGCGTGGATCTGGATGAGCGCACCTGCGAGGTAGAACCTTTGTCAGGTGGTGCCAACATTCCGGCGTGCAGGCTTCAGGCTGCCATCGATCAAACATCAGGACTGCTCCAAATACCGGCAGTGGACAGCTTTGTAATTGTCACCTGGTTAAATAAGAACGCTGCCTTTGTAAGCATGACCAGCCAGGTGGATGAGATCCAGCTTAATGGAGATCAATACAAAGGCTTGATCATTTATGACAAGCTGAAAGAACAGATCGACAAGAACAGCCAGTTCCTGGATCAGCTCAAGCAGATCCTCGACAGCTGGGTCCCGGTTCCCAATGATGGCGGTGCAGCTTTGAAGACTGCCTGGACTGCCATATCAACCACCTTGCAGACCGCTGATCTTTCTGACATTACTAACGACACGGTGAAACATGGCTGATCGCATCGACATAATTTTGGACACGGATAACGACCTGAAGATCCACAACGGAGATCTGCTCTATGGCGTTGCCGATCTGCATCATGTCGAGGTGATCCTGATCAGCGCACCAGGTGCTTTTAAACAGCACCCGCTGATCGGTGCCAATATCCGCTCGCTGATCTCCGGCAAGCTCGACGTATCAGCCAGGCGTGATATCAAACTCCAACTGGCCAGCGATGGTTATCAGCCCAAAACATTAACCATTGATAATAGCGGGGCCATGGTGGTAGAGATATGAAACTGATAGCATCACTCGAACAGCAGACCGTGTTTGATATTGCCCTTCAACAGTCAGGCAATGCCGAAGCAGTATTTGATATACTGATCGATAACAATACCCTCACACTGAGCTCAGAGCTTACCAGCGGCCAGCAACTGGTGATCAACCATTCCACCCTTGATCAGAGCATCGTGAACAATTATCAAGCGAACAAAACTAAGCCCGGCAACGGCCTTGCACTCACAATCCAGGTACTGGGAACAGCAGACGGGAAAGCTATCTTAACTAACACAGGCAAGTACATCAAAATCAAGATAAAGAAATGAAAAAATATTTTGTATTATACATTTTGCTTTTAAGCTCCATGCTGAGCCTGGGCCAGGCAGTTGAGACTACCTCGATCGGTGAACTGCCATTGAAGGATTCGATAGTAGGAACGGATATGTTTTTTGTTGAGGATGACAGCGCCTACAACTACCACACCACGGCCAATGAGCTGCTGGGATGGATGCGGGATTCTATCAGCTCCAGCATACCCATGACGGCTACTACAACCAACTACACCAGCACATCAGGCAGTGAGTCTGTGGCCTTTGTCGACCTGAACATTTGGAACGATACCCTGTTCCTGGGCAGCGCAACAACCCGATCGGGTGATCAGATCTACGTGGCCCGGACAGACTATACCAACTCCGTGGTAATTACGGGAACACCGGGTATTTACTACAAATCAACTGGATATACCACATTCTTTCTAAGCAAGACAATGACCGGTGCCATTTTGCAATCAGATGGCAGTGCCTGGTATATTATCGGGGTGTTTTATGACTACTACACCACTCCTACACATTTGATTTTTCCTGACAGTGTTGAATTTTCAGGCGTTGTTTTAGGGAATACTTACCAAAAATCCAATATAATTACAGTCGGGTCAAACAATGAACAGTACAGCGTCTTTTACACTGCGGTAACAGCAGCAACCGCAAGTCAAGTTATTGAATTAAGTGCCGGAACATATAGTGTTAGCGTAGCAACTGTAACAATGCCTCGAAACTCAACATTAAAAGTCTCTGAGGGCGGTATGCTGACCGGCACATTTAATCTTGTTGGCGATTCGACCCGATTAGTTGCCGGGTTGACAAAAATATTTGATGATAATGTCACGCTATCAGGAACTTGGATAGTGGATGAAGTGTATTCTGATTGGTTTGGATTGAATGAATCTGGCAGTCAGACGGCTAAGTTCAATAAGCTAATGGCATTTGCCGGTATCACAACAGGGAAGAAAGTTGTATTTGGGAATAAGACATATTCATTTGCCACCCAGCCAGCAGATATTTACGGCAGCATCAGCATAGACGGAAATCATGCAACATTTGTGGCTACTGACTCGGCTTGTGCCTACATGATCAGATATTCAGGTAGCGCCGGATCCTGGGACACATTGTCTCTTGATATTGCAAAAGGATCATTTTTTATGGAAGCAGATCTAGGGTCGACCTTGTTGGATTTAACACCTGGTGATTTAGTGAAAATAATAAGCAATTATAAGGTTGATGCCATTTATAACAATGGGGAAATGAAGAAGGTAAATAAGGTTATTGGAAATATAGTCTATTTTACACAACCATTTTTTGACTCATACCTTGTGGCAGACGTGGTGAGAGCTCAGCAGGTAAATCCCATTGAGCCACAGATCAGGAATCTGAATCTTATTCAAACCGGTGAGGCCGATTGGTCATTTGGAATTTATTTCGGACGATGTCAAGATGTTGTTTGTGAAAATGTATTTGTCGGGAAAGCAAAATATGCAAGTTATGCATTCTACGATTGCTATTCTCCCAAATTATTGCATTGTTCCTCTTCTAACGATTATTATACAGGAACTGGTTATGGAGCCAGTATTTATGGGGCTACAACTAACCCAATTATTGATGGATGTAATTTCTGCTATTGCCGGCATGCCGTCGCCCATGGGGGTGACGGATCTGGTGGATATCCATGGAATAGCCTTGTAACAAATACGACCGGAACATCATTTGGTTATTCTGTTTTTGATGCCCATGAAAGTACTGGTTCAGTTATATGGGAAAATTGCACTGCTATTGCCGGGATGCCTGAACAGGATACAACTCATTATAAAGGCCTTTGGGATGATGGGGTGGCATATAGCATTGATGATATAGTGCTTTTCCATAAGACCCTTTTTAAGGCCAAAAGACCTGGCACTAATATCCCTCCAGACACAATAACCGTGGACTATAATGTTTCTCCCTACTGGGGATTATATAGTAACAGTCTGATCGCCCATACTGCATGGACATTGAGATGTTCAAATATTACGATTAGAAATTGCCAGGTTTATAATGCATACACTGCAGTTCAGAATTCGGTTGATACCTTGGAAAATATCATCATTGATGGATTAACTTGTTACAATGTACCAATAGCAATACTATTGAGCACATACCCTGTCTATAATTCATCAATTGATAATGTGGTACAGATCAACGACCAGGCATTCAAGTCGAATTATCTTTTAAGTCTAAATAATACATCTATTGATCAATCATTGCAAATAGGTTCACTCGAAACGAACAATGGAAGGGGGCTTTATGTCTGGAATACCACCACCACTTCCTTTATTAATATTCAAAAATTAAGTTGCAACCGCGCAGCACTCTACGTTCAGCCAGGCACAATGACATCCCCTCCTGATATCAGGATCGGTAAATTAATCACGAAGGGGGATAATGTCAATATCAACTGCATGGAAACCTGGGCAAACCTTAAAAGCCTGGTTATCGACGATTGGCATGCCAATTCAGTAAAATCAAAAATTGCCGATTTAGGTGCTGATATTGATTATTTCAGAATCGGCAACCTTGTAATAAATAATACGGAATCCGTCAGCCAGGCAATATATGTGAGAGATACTATCGATGTTTTTGAAATCGGTAGCGTGTATGCAACCGGCACCGGTGCTTACCCATTGGTCACAAACTTTGGTGTAGTGACGAATGCAACCGTTGGTAATTGGGAAAATACAAGCATATCGGATCTCTTTTCAAATAAAGAACCGACAAACCTTTATGTCATCCACGATTTTATGAATACCGCAGATGACGATTTAGATCTGGCCAATTTCAATCTAAATAATGTTGATGTTGCCACAATAGAAGATCTTAATATGACCAGTCCTGTAACTTGGATGGAAAATTTTAGGTTAAGACCGTTTTATTATGCCGATTGGTTATATTACGGACCATCTGCAAATGACCCATGGACAGGCGCGGGTGTAGCAAGTGGAACCATTGGGGGTCCGGCGGGCGGCACATCGGTAAACCATCCTGGAATTGGTAGGTTTGTATCGAGCACTACTACAAATAGTGGGTACCGATTTTATGCTGAATCAAATGTAATCATAGGTGTCCATGGAGGGGAGATCACTAATGTGATAATTAGGTTTTCGGTACTCGATTCTATCACTACTCGTTTCGGATTTCATGATGCAACAACTTCAACGGCTCCCGTTGATGGAGTGTATTTCGAAATAGGACCAGATTCGGTTCTCTGGGGTAAAACAATGTCATCTTCATCGGGTTCAACGACTGGAACAAGTTATCTGTGTGCTTTAAACACGTGGTATAGATTGAAAATAGTTGTCAATTCGACGGCAACCCAGGTAGATTATTATTTAATTAATGAATCAGGAACAGTTTTATGGACGGATTTTTTGACTACAAATATCCCAACTGGTGCTACGGGCCATGGAGTTATATGTACAAAAGAGCATACGGGTTCGGGTGCCGGCATCAATCTGCTTCATATTGATTACATGGACTTATACTTGGGGCCGCTGATCAGATGACCTGGGTTCTAACAATTTAATATTCAAAATCATGAAAAACAAAGGAAAAGAATTATTTATGTACGTACTGGGTAGCTTGATCGTCATCGGTACATTCATTTTAATCGGAATGTTGTTGGTTGTGGTTTTAAAACATCCCGACAGCCCGTTACGTGATGTATTGGTGGTCTCTGTTGGCTCACTTCTGGCTGCATTTGGAGCGGTCGTCGGGTACTTCTATGGCAGTTCCAAATCGAGTGCCGATAAGTCAGAAACCATCGATAAAAAAATGAATACCGAAAAATAAGCCATGGCACGCAACCTGAACGATATCTACAATGAGATCATCACCGAAAAGGAGTCACTGACGAAACTACGCACGCAGCTGACCCCCTTCCCGGACATCTTTTCAAATCTTTTAGCTGACATCAGCAGCTCCAGCAAGATCGCCGTATGGCGCCTGTGGGTGTGGCTGATTGCATATGGTATATGGATGTTTGAAAAGGTCCAGGATATGTTCAAGGCAGAGATAGAAGATCTGATCTCCAGCACCCGCTTCGGTACCCTTCCCTGGTACCAGGAAATAGCACTGCTATTTCAGTATGGTGATGCCTTGGCCTATATCAGTTATAAGTTCCAGTATGCCGTTATTGATACTTCCAAGCAGATCATCAAACGTGCAGCTGCAGTGGTATCGGATGGCCAGATCCGGATCAAGGTAGCTAAGCTGAGCGGTACCACACCGGTAAAGCTCACCTCAGGAGAGCTGGCAGCCTTTAATGCGTACATTACCGACTTAAAGCCTCCGGGTGAGACTGTCCTGGTGATCAGCACAGATCCTGACCTGCTCAAGCTATATGCTGAGATCATTTATGACCCTCAGGTGCTGAATTCTGATGGCAGCAGTATCCTGGACATTGCCGTGTTCCCGGTCGAAGATGCAATCAGCTCTTACCTGGCCGGCATCGAATGGGATGGCAAATTCAACATGCGCAAGTTCCAGGATGCCGTTCAGGCCGTCTCCGGAGTGGTTGACATTGTTCCTGGTACATGCTATGCCAAAGCAAACGCAGCAGCCTCTTATACTACCATAGTGAGCAATTATTACAGTGTTGCAGGGTATATGACCATTGCGACAGGATATCCATTATCAGCAACCTTAACTTATACAGCAAGTGTTTAACTTCGACTTCGACTGGAACAATGTGATCAAGGTCCTGGTCCCGCCAGTGTACCGGCAGACCATTCACCTGGACTGGCTGAAGGCCCTTACAAAGCCCATCAGAACGCTGTACGCATCATTTCTGACGTACAAGGATGAGAAGATGTACTACGCCTCGATCACCTTTCAGAAGATCGCTATGGAGAAGATGCTGAATGATCTTTTTGATAATGTCCATCGCAGGATCTATATCGAGGATGTCTCAGGGATCAGCCCAGTTTACATCGCAAACAAGATCCTGGGATACGAACCTGTATATGTCTACAATAAAGCTGTGACGCATGATGAATTATGGGTTTACAGCAAATCAAGCTATGTCGCTCAGCTTGATTTTGTGGTCAAAGTGCCTGCCATGCTGATAGGAACCATCAACATAAATCAAATGATGGCCTTAATTGACGATTATAAATTCGCTGGAAAACGCTATGAAATTCAATCTATCTAACAATGAATAAGTTAAAAACATTATACGCAGCCGGCGTCGACTTTAACTGGGATGATCTTGCATGGATGCAGGATGCCACCAGGGACGCATTATATGGCATCCTGAGCACCTTTGGCATTGATCCAGATGAGAGCTTCATCCTGAGCGGATGTGTGGTTACAATTGGGCCATCCAGCGCATCAACGACTGCAGGATACATCTCACTCAACGGTGAGATCCTGAAGGTAGATGCTCATTCCATAAGTTATGACGGGTCCTCACCTGTCGTATGGCGCCTCCAGGAAACTGATGACGCATCCGGAACCGAACAGGACAGTAATGGTAATACCGTGGAGTGTTATCAGAAAAGGGTTGCGGTGCTTTACCAGGCGAGCTCATACACGAATGAGATGCCTTATAATGCCAATAGCTTGATCAATGTAATTAGTGCACATTTGGAGTTAAGCACCGCTTGGACAGAGATACCCTATAACGCCTTATATTTTTCCGGAACCAATCTGGTTATGGACGGAACAAACACAAAGATCTTTTACAAGCGCATTGGCAGCACTATGCACTTATCATTCCGCCTGTCTGTCACCTCGATGGACTCGTCGATATTGACATTTAGCCTTGCCGCTGCAACTGGTTATAAATCTCCTGATTACTTTCGTCCAGCGGCCGGAATACGGAAAATGACAGGAGATGATGGCCCGATATTGATCATGAGCTATGTTTCTGCCATTCGTTTCACGGAATATAATGCTGATTTACCAGCACTTACGAGTGCTTATCTTTATGGCCAAATGACACTTGAAGTCGAGCCTGTTTAAAATCAATTTAAATAGTTTTAAAATGATCATTTAAAAAAAAGAGGCCTTCGCCTCATTGCAGCCGGTCTCAAGCGGCATACAACATAAAGGTGCGTGAACACCACGGCAAAGGCCCAAAGCCTTACAGGTGTTCACGCACTATTTTTATGTAAAATTGAGACTCAACAAAGATATGGAAAAACAAACTAAAAAAAGCAATTATACCTATAAACCGCAATATGGTATCGTGGTTATCTGCCGTGATGAAACACACCAGATCCAGCTGTATAATCAATTGAAAGAGCGGTCACTTGAACTTAAAATCGTTGTCGTATGAAAATTGAAGTTAAACATTCCTGCGTTAATTTTGACAGCTATAGAGCTGCACGCGTTAAATCATTGTTCAACGCCGAAAACGGATATACTTGGTCACACTCAGCCGATTTTCCTATTGAAGGCTTACCCTGGAAGATTGGCCTTATTGTAGGCCCTTCCGGATCAGGAAAGACCAGCATCGGAAAGTCCCTGTTCCCAAATGTTTCCATTCATGATCTCTATGCAGATTGGCCACAGAATAAGCCGATCATCGATGCTATTGCACCGGGAGGAGACTTTAACCAGGTCACCGGTGCCCTGGCCGCCGTTGGGCTTGGCGATGTGCCATCATGGCTACGGCCCTTCAAGGTGCTTAGTAATGGAGAGCAGTTCCGGGCCGGTCTGGCCAGGCTTATGTGTGACCATCCCCAGGTAACGGTAATTGATGAGTTTACCAGTGTTATTGACCGACAGATCGCCCGGGTAGGCGCGGCTGCCTTTGCCAAATCGTGGAGAAGATCCTCCGCCCAGGTGGTTCTGTTGAGCTGTCACTATGATATTATCGAATGGCTTCAGCCGGACTGGATTTATGACACGAAAGAGGCGCGGTTTTTCAACCGTGACTGCCTTCGGCGACCGGAAATTCAACTCGACATTTACCGAGTTCCTGGAACGAAATGGAGCTATTTTAAACCGCATTATTATTTAGATCTGCCTTACCCGGTCGCTGCTCAATATTTTATTGGGGCCGTTGGAGCGGAACCGGTTGCACATCTGGCCGTTTGTCCGATGTTTCAAGGTGGCCACTATAGAGCCACCAGGCTTGTAGTCATGCCGGAGTGGCAGGGTATCGGTGTGGGTGTGGCCTTTCTGAATGAGGTATGCAGACTTCACCTGGAAGGCCAAAGCCGAAACGGCCATAAGTATACCACATTGTTCCATACCTCTCACCCTCAGTTATGCAATGCCCTCAGAAAATCACCTAAATGGCGCCAGGTAAGCGGCAAGTTAATCGGAGCAAACAAGGGTAAATCGATTAATACGCTTCGGAGAGCATCAGTGGCCAGGGGTGAAAAGCCTAAGTCAGGAGGCTTTGGAGGCCACTTTAGAGCAGTTCAGGGATTTGAGTATACAGGAGGTGGCCATGATCATTAATATTTTGGGGAGCCAGGAGACGATGGCTTATAAAATATCCCTTGAGGTAATCCAGAAGATGGGTCACCGGCTACCTTATACGGAGGGCGAAGAATGGGATCTTGCCGTTGCCCCACTGTTGACAGTCAAAGTTAGCCTTGAAGAGCTGCATAAGCCGCGATTAGGCACGCTTATCTTTCATCCGAGCCCATTACCTTATGGAAGAGGAGCGAGCGCGTTAAAATGGGCCTATCGCCGTCATGAGCCTATAGCAGCCGCATGTTGGTTCTGGGCTAATGATAAACTTGACGCTGGGGATATCTGCGAGTTGGAGATCATAAAAATTGAATACTCGATGTCACCTCGTGCTTTTTATGAGACACATATTATACCAGCATTAGAAAGGACTTTAAAAAGGTGTTTAGAGGCCTTAGACTATGGCTTTATACATCGAGTGCCTCAGGAGGAGCGCTATTCGACCTATGATCCCAAAATTTAGAAACGCGTGTTTTTTTTTACACAATTTGTTTTACTTTTAAGGCACAATTCGTTTTGCCGATTATATATGTTTCTCGC
>Ga0209417_1001844_pt1 | contig 36900 bp, 35 predicted proteins | sample RifGroF2_FD_184002 | JGI IMG/M metagenome (GOLD analysis project Ga0209417, IMG submission 184002) | Groundwater microbial communities from Rifle, Colorado, USA - Groundwater F2 (SPAdes) (version 2) | ecosystem: Environmental > Aquatic > Deep subsurface > Groundwater | place: Rifle, Colorado... | reverse complement strand
TGTTATCAGTCAAAATGATAAATATATCAGATATTATGAGAAAAAATAAAACCAACCGGCTTTTTTCGGTTGGTTTTCTCAATTTGACTGATAAACTTTCTCATACCTGCTGATAATGGATAAAAAAAAACTACATCAGCTGGTTTTAAGTGAGAGATTAATCTTCTTCCAACCGTTAAAGATTTACACTCAAAAATTTCAAGAGGAGCGTATAATTTAGTCAAAAAAGGTTGAGTAACTATTCTAATTTTGTTATTATCGTTGTATTTCTCATTAAGCTGCTTTAATGCAACAAGCATAGGAATATTTAAAATTGCATCACCAATACGCCATGGAAGGATAATATCTATTTTTTTATTTTGATATAGAGTCAAAATTATTTTTCCACTTAAAACATTAATAAACTGCATATATCTTAACATAATCGTATTTTTAAATATCTAAAAATTTTTTTAAAGTAAACTTTTTCAAATTAAATGAGAATAATCATAATTTTCAAATGAAGAATTCAGTTTATTTCAAAATTAGATATAAGTTATTATTTTATATGGTATTCTTTGATTAGAATAATAAATCAGCTACTAATGAAGAACAAAGGGATTAAATGCGATTATCAGTAAAAAGTGAATATGCTCTTTTAGCATTAGGTTTTTTATCAAGCAATTACGGAAAAGGTCTTGTGAAAATTGAAGATATTGCAAATAAGTTTGATATTCCTCAAAAATATCTTGAACAAATATTATTAACATTAAGAAAATCAGGATATTTACAGAGCAAACGAGGAGCGTCAGGAGGTTATAGTCTTTCCAGACCACCGGAAAATATTGTATTAGCAGATATAATTCGTTTACTGGACGGACCTCTGGCACCTATTAATTCGGTTAGTAAATATTTTTACGCAAATACACCTATTGAAAAAAATCAAAAATTAATGGCTGTATTTCTAGATATAAGAAACTATACCGCAATGACACTTGAAAAAATTACACTGCTTGACATAACATAATTTTTTTATTACATTCTATACTATGTTAATAGACAATGTATAGAATATATTTAGGAGAAGAATGTTTAATATGAAAAAAAAGGTTTTTTGGGCTGTATCAATAGCTTTTTTAGTTTTTAACTCAACAGTTTTAGCGAAAAGTATTTCGCTTGATGAATTGCAAAATTCTCAAACGAATTTCAAGCCTGCAGTAAATGTTACTGCAAAAGAAGTTAACAGTGGACACTGGGCATACAAATCCCTTGAAAATATCACCAGAAAATATGGTTTGTTAGTTGGTGATGCGAATGAAAAATTTGACGGCTCAAAGCCGTTAACAAGAAATGAAGCGGCTGTTATTCTTGTTAATTTAATCGGAAAAGTTGAACAGGAAAAAATTAATATAGATGATTCGGAAAAAATGCAGATTGATATACTTAAAAATGAACTTTCCGAAGAAATTACTGCCCTTACAGGCAGAGTTGCTGTTTTGGAAAATTCTGTAAGCAAATTGCAAGGTTCTGTGAGCAACATTGAAAAAAATAATTCCAAAACATTAAAAACAGGATATGGAGAAGATTTTAAAATTGGCGGAACTTTCCAGTTTAAATATAATGGCAATTTTCAAAAAGGCGCTGACAATTATTCGCCAAATTTTTCTGTTCCTTATTCAGAACTTAAAATCACAGGAAAAATGGCTCCTCATGTGAATTATGTTGCACAAATGCTGCCTTATAGAACTTGGAACAACGCATATCATTCTACATCAACCACGCCTACAGTTGGCAGTATTCTTGCAGATGCTTATATTTCAACTGATATTCTTCCCCATCACGTTGTTTATTTTGGACAATCAAGGATTCCTATCGGTGTGGAAGGTCAAATAGGTGTACCTTCACTTGATACGATTGACAGAGCTCAGATATCAAGAAATTTTTCCAATTACAGGGATTCCGGTGTTAAAGTTGCAGGAAAATGGTCGTTATTTGACTACACAATCGGAGCTTTTAGCGGATCAGGCGAAAATTATAAGGATTACAATAATTCAATGGGAGTTGGCGGATGGTTAACAGCCAAACCTTTATATAAGGTGCCACAATACGGTAAACTTGAAATAGGAAGCGGTTATTACAGACAAGGGGTCGGTAATTCAACAAATACCGCTCTGTCATCACGCTACGAAGCTCAAACTTACAGTACAGCAATAGGTTATAAATACAAAAAACATTCATTGAAAAGCGAATTTGCTTATAGAAAAGGTTATTCGTCAATAGACAGAACGGCAAGAGGCTTGTTTACACAATATATGTATGATATAAACAAAAAATATCAATTATTAGCCAGAGTTGATACTTTTGACCCCAATGTCAGTGATATAAACGGCAGAGTATCCGCAGGTAACGCAAGAAACACCGAATATACAATAGGCGCAAATTATTTACCCGCGGGTAATAACATAAAACTTCAAGTGAATACGGTATATGTAAACAATCTTAAAAATACAGACAGCGTAAGATTAATGGCTCTTACACAATATATGTTTTAAATTTATTCTTTAAAGGAGAAAAAATATGAAAAAATTAATATTCGGATTAATTTTAATTGCAATTATATCTGGAACCGTAATTGCTCTAAATCCTGCAATAGCAAAGTCAAAGTCTCTGGAACTTCTAAACGTTTCTTATGACCCTACCAGAGAGTTATACAAAGACTATAATAATGAATTTGTTAAATATTGGCAAAAGAAAACAAACCAGAATATTAAAATTAAGCAATCTCATGGCGGTTCAGGAAAACAGGCCAGGGCGGTTATTGATGGGTTGCAGGCAGATGTTGTCACGCTTGCATTGGCTTATGATATAGATGCCATCAGCAAACAATCGAAATTGCTCCCAACTAATTGGCAAGCTCGTAATTTAAACAACTCTTCTCCATATACATCCACAATTGTTTTTCTTGTCCGAAAAGGCAATCCAAAACACATTAAAGACTGGAACGACTTAGTTAAACCGGGCGTGGAGGTCATTACTCCTAATCCGAAAACTTCCGGCGGCGCAAGATGGAACTATCTTGCTGCATGGGGATATGTGATGAACAGGGAATTAAAAAGTTTAAATAAAATCAATAATCCTGTATACGCAGGTGAGGTAAAAAAAGCCGAAGCAAAAGCAAAAGCTTTTGTAACTGATTTATTTAAACATGTACCTGTTTTAGACACAGGTGCAAGAGGAGCTACCAATACTTTTGTTCAAAGAGGAATAGGCGATGTGTTTATTGCATGGGAAAACGAAGCATTTCTTGCTATTAACGAGCTTGGACATGATAAATTTGAAATAATAGTTCCTTCTGTAAGTATTTTAGCTGAACCGCCGGTAGCAGTAATAGACAAAAATGTTAATGCTCATGGCACACGAAAAATGGCTGAAGCTTATGTTAAATACCTATACAGCCCGGTAGCTCAACGTATTATCGCAAAACACTATTATCGTCCCGTTTATCCAAAATTTGCTAAGGCTGAGGATATGAAGCGCTTCCCACGTGTAAAAATGTTTACAATTGATAAGGTTTTTGGCGGCTGGAAAAATGCTCAAAAGAAACACTTTGATGATGGAGGAATATTTGATAAAATTTATCTTTCGAGAAATAATTAATTCAAACAGCTAATGAATAAATGGGTAAATGAAATTTAAATTTAAACAATATAATGTTATTCCGGGATTCGGGTTAACACTTGGATATACCTTACTCTACCTGGGTTTTATAGTTCTACTGCCTTTAGCAGCACTCACTATTAAAGGCAGTGAACTTGGCTGGGCAGGATTTTGGCATGTTATTTTTGATGCCAGAGTTTTAGCCTCATATAAGCTGACTTTCGGGACAGCTTTTATTGCAGCAATAATAAATGCTTTTTTTGGTCTTATCGTTGCATGGTTTTTGGTAAGAATAAAATTTCCCGGAAAAAGGTTTATAGATTCAATTATTGATTTGCCATTTGCATTGCCTACTGCTGTAACAGGTATTGCCCTAACCGCAGTTTATAGCCCTAATGGGTGGATTGGCAAACCGTTACTCGATGCCGGAATTAAAGTAGCATTTACTCCAATAGGAATAACTATTGCAATGATTTTTATAGGTTTGCCCTTTGTTGTAAGAACTGTCCAGCCTGCAATTGAAGAACTGGAACGCGAACTGGAAGAAGTTGCGCTAAGCCTTGGAGCAAGTCAATGGAAAACATTTACAAAAGTGATATTTCCAATGATTCTTCCTTCTTTAATAACTGGCTTCGCCCTAGCTTTTGCGAGAGCTATCGGTGAATACGGCTCTGTAGTTTTTATTGCGGGAAATATGCCGATGAAAACAGAGATTGCCTCACTTTTAATAATAACCAAACTTGAACAATATGATTATCTGGGCGCAACAGCAATTGCGCTTGGCATGCTGCTTGCATCTTTCCTTTTATTATTTATTATCAATATGCTTCAATCTTGGAGCAGCAACCGATTAAAAGGAGTTTAAAATGCAATCAAGGCATATAGAAAAAGGTTTATATCCTCCATTTATAATAAATGCTCTAATTACTGCAATTACACTCGTATTTTTAGCTCTTTTTCTTATATTGCCATTAGTTGTTATTTTTGGTGAAGCGTTTCGTGAAGGAATTTCCATATGGTGGGGAAGCATTGTAGAACAGGAAGCATTATCCGCTCTTCGACTTACATTAATAGTTGCGGTAATTGCAGTTCCTTTTAACTTGTTTTTCGGCATAGTAGCATCATGGGCGCTTGCTAAATTTGATTTTTGGGGACGTAATTTCATTATAACCCTGATTGACCTCCCTTTTGCAGTTTCTCCCATTGTTTCAGGTCTAATTTTTGTACTCCTTTTCGGAATTCATGGCTGGATGGGATCTTGGCTGGTTAAAAACAATATACAAATCATATTTGCCGTTCCGGGAATTGTACTGGCAACTATGTTTGTAACTTTTCCTTTTGTTGCCAGAGAACTTATACCTTTGATGACAGAACAGGGCAGTGAAGAAGAACAAGCTGCTTTAACACTGGGAGCAAACGGATGGCAAACTTTTTGGAAAATAACTCTTCCAAACATCAAATGGGGTCTTTTATATGGAGTTATACTTTGTAACGCAAGGGCAATGGGTGAATTTGGAGCCGTATCAGTTGTTTCTGGACATATAAGAGGAGAAACGAATACGCTTCCTCTTCAGGCAGAAATTTTATACAACGAATACAACTTTACGGCAGCTTTTGCGGTGGCTTCTTTGTTAGCTTTTCTGGCATTGATTACACTTGCTCTGAAATATTTTGTTGAATCGCGAATTAATAAATTGGAGACACTATAAAAAAATGAGTATTTCACTTGAAAATATAAGCAAGACTTTTAACGGGTTTAAAGCACTTGATGATATAAACCTGACTTTTGAAGACGGAAAATTGACAGCGTTGCTCGGTCCATCCGGATCTGGAAAAACAACGCTTCTTAGAATTGTTGCAGGTCTTGAACTCCCTGATGAAAAAGATAACAGTAAAATTCTTTTCAATAATGAAGATGTTATTGACAAACCTGTCAGAAAACGACAGGTTGGCTTTGTTTTTCAACATTACGCACTATTCAGGCATTTAAGCGTGTTTGACAATGTAGCTTTCGGATTGAAGGTTAAAAAAAGAAAAGAACGTTTGTCAAAAAGCGAAATACATGAACAGGTCTTTGAACTTCTTCGTATTGTACAGCTTGATACAATGGCTGATCGATTACCGTCACAGCTTTCGGGAGGACAAAGACAACGAGTCGCTCTTGCCAGAGCTCTTGCGATAAAACCAAAAGTCCTGCTTCTTGATGAACCTTTCGGTTCTCTTGATGCAAAAGTAAGGGCAGAGCTTCGCAGATGGCTCCGCAAACTACATGATGACCTGCATATAACAAGTATCTTCGTTACTCACGATCAGGAAGAAGCTCTTGAGGTATCTGACCGCATTATTGTAATGAATCATGGACGAATTGAACAAGTAGGCACTCCCGATGAGGTATTTCATAAACCTGCAACAGAATTTGTAATGCAATTTCTGGGAGATGTAAACGTATTTCATGGAAGAGTTGATAAAAATCAGACTCTTTTACTAAATAATGCCAAAGAAGAAGCTAATGTAAAATTTTTAGTAAGACCTCATGATTTTGAAATTTTATTAGAAAATAACAATGAAGAAAATATTTTTCCTGTCAAAGCACATCGAATTTTGACTGCCGGAGTAATGGTTAAAATCGAATTTGTAGACAAATCGAACCATTTAATACTTGTCCATCTATCTCATGACAGTTATGGCGAAATTCGGTTAAATCTGGGTGATGAGGTTTTTCTTCGCCCTAAACAACATCATTTTTACGACAACTAAGCAAAATCAGAAAAAATTCAAGTTGTTTCTGGAAGCTATAAAATGATTATTTACAAGACATGCCCTGTTGTAAACGATTTCGTTTTTTGTTTCAACATCAATAATTTTACAGCCTGCCTCATTCATAATAATGTGTCCTGCTGCTGTATCCCATTCCATAGTTCCATTTAATCTAGCATAAAGGTCTATTTCCCCTTCTGCAAGTTTGCAAAACTTAAGAGCAGAACCGTATCTTTTTATATTTTCCACATTATATTTGGCATAAAAGGCTTTAGTTTCTTCGGTTGAATGAAAATTGCTGTCGCTGCCAATTAATTCTGTTCTTATTGAAGCATTATAAATTTTTTCACCATTTTTATAAGCGCCTTTATCTTTTTCAGCAGTATAACAAAGATTTTCGGCAGGAATTAATACAAGCCCTAAAATCGGTTTATGATTTTCAATCAAGGCGATATTAACAGTGAATTGATTATTTTTAACCAGAAAATCTTTAGTGCCGTCCAGAGGGTCTACAAGCCAGAATTTATTCCAATTTTTTCTTTCTTCATAAGAAATTTCCGCTTCTTCCGAAAGAATAGGATAATCTGAAATTTGCTTTAATCCGTCCAAAATAATTTTATGCGAAAAAATATCTGCTTCTGTGACAGGGGATTCATCTTTTTTATATTTAACCTGCGGATCAACCTTTTTATACACTTCTAAAATGGCATCGGAGGCTTTATATGCAATTTGTTTGACTTTTTCTATCAAGACATTACTATCCTTAATTTTTACAAAATATGTTTAATGTTTTCTAATATATAATCAACTTTTTCATTGGAATTAAATTCAAAATTGTCTATATAAAGCGAATATACAGGATACTCGGATTTTTCATAGAGTTGTTTTATATCATTATTTTCATTATTGTCATAAAAACCTTTTAATGCTCGTTTTTTAAGAACATTTTCTGTTGCATCTATATGAAATTCTATATAATCATCACTTCCAATGATATCCTTGGCTATTTCTCTAGCCTTTTTATATCTGTTAATAGACGAAACTACTGTTATAATTCCGTTATTAATAAACTGGTTTGCAATTTCCGCCAGCCTTCTGGTTTGCTCATAAACACCTGTTTCGGAGAATTCGAGGTCAGAGCTTATACCAAATCTTGCATTCGAAGAATTCAAGTAGCAAACAGTTTTATCAAGCTCAAACAATTTTTTCTCAAGTTTAGCAGCTATTTCATTTTTTCCGCATCCTGTAAGTCCCGTCAACCAAATAACTTTTGCTTTTTGTCCGAGTTTTTTCTCTTTCTGCTGCCTTGTAACCAGTCTTGGATGAGGTTTAAGATTTTTGCTTAAAGGTTCAAGCATTCTGTTTTTGAGCGTATCATCTGTTTTTAAAACAATACCGCCACCTGAAACATCAAACCCGTCAACTATTACAAATCTACCTGTAGACTGGAAATCGACAAATTCGTCAAAACAAACAACCTGTTTTGTTTTGATAGTTATTTCCGCGACTTCATTTTTGTTAATACAGTCAAAATGGCTTGCTTCGTTTAAATTTGAGGAATCTATAACTTTATTTATCGAAAAAACTTCGCATTCTAATTCCTGAGTAGTCAACTTAAGCTTGTAAGTTTTACCTTTTACAAGCGGATTTTTACCCATCCAGAATATATTTACATTAAATAGGTTGCCCTTTTGCGGTTTATTTTCTGCATGCGAAATGATTTCGCCCCGTTTATTAAAGAACTCGTCTTCAAAAGTTATGCCAACAGACATGCCTGCTGATACATAATTTTTATCATAAAAATTCGGCCAATTTTCAATTGATTTAACCTTTGTTTTTTTACCGGAAGGATTTATTACTATTTCGTCACCGACTTTTAATGTTCCGGCTTCAATCTTTCCTGCAATAATTCTTCTGTTGTCAAACTTATAAACGTCTTGAATTGGGAATCTTAAAGGTTTATTTTCGGCTTCAGGTTCTTTTTGAACCAAATCCAAAGCTTCTAAAATTGTTACTCCGTGGTACCAGCTCAAATTATCTGATCTTTTTGCTATATTTTCCCCGTAAAATGCTGCAACAGGAATATACTCGATAGGAAAAATATTCAAATTGCTTAAAAATTTGTTAAATTCCTGCCTGATATCATTATATTTCTGTTCCGAATAGTCAATCAAATCCATCTTATTAACTATTACAAAAACTTTGCTTATCCCCAATAGCGATAAAATATAGCCATGCCTTCTTGACTGCTCCTGAATTCCTTCGTTCGCATCAATCATTAACAACGCTGCTTCGGCGCTTGATGCTCCCGAAATCATATTTTTAAGGAATTCTTTGTGTCCCGGCGCATCAATAATTATGTAATCTCTTTTTGCTGTTGAAAAATTTATATTTGTTGTATCAATAGTTATGCCCTGTTTTTGTTCTTCTTCAAAAGCGTCAAGCAAATAAGCATACTCAAAGGGTTTTCCGTTTTGCTCGGAAATTCTTTTAACTTTTTCTATTGCGCCGTCCTGCAAAGAATTTGTATCGAATAAAAGCCTTCCTATTAAAGTTGATTTTCCGTGATCAACGTGACCAACGGCGACTATATTTAATTTTTCTCTTGTTTTTACAGCCACTTCAGTCATTACATATACCCCTTGCTTCTTAATTTCTGCATAGCGTAAGCATCTTCCTGATCCTGAGCTCTTCCTGATCTTTCAGTTTGTTTTGTATTTTTCAGCTCTTCTATAATTCCTTCAATATCAGTAACTTCAGAATCTATAGGGAAAGTGCATGGGTAACATCCAAGGCTTCTGTATCTTTTACCGTTTTTAGCAAAGTACAAATCAACAAATGGGATATTTTCCTTCTGTATATACTTCCAAATATCAACTTCTGTCCAGTGCAAAAGCGGATGAATCCTAATATGATTGCCTTTTTTGAAATCTGTTTTAAATTGATCCCATAACTCAGGCGGTTGGTCGGTATAATCCCAGTTAGACTCGTTATCTCTTTCACTGAAAATTCTTTCTTTAGACCTTGAACCCTCTTCATCTCGGCGAACTCCTAGAATCAAACCTTCAAAGCCGTAAATTTTTACGACTTCCTGTAGCGGTTTTGTTTTAAGGTTTTCGCAGCATAAAAGCCTGCCTTTTTCGTGGCACATGCCTTCTTCAAGAGCTTCTTTATTTTGATGGACAATAAGATTTAAATTTTGTTCTTTTACTAATTTATCCCTAAATTCTATCATTTGAGGAATTTTATAATTCGTATCTACGTGAATTAAAGGAAAAGGACACTGCCCAAAAAATGCTTTCTGCGCCAGCCATAGCATTACGGTGGAATCTTTTCCGATAGACCAGAGCATTCCGAGCTTTCCAAAATGTTTGTAGGCTTCTCTTAAGATATAGATACTTTGTGCTTCAATTGTTTCCAGATGATCCATAATTTTTTCCTATAAATATTTTTTTTCCACTAAATAACCAATTATTTTATTAACAGCCTCTTCCACCGTCATTTTGTCAGAATTTATTGTTATTTCGGGATTATCAGGGTTTTCATATTCCTGCCCGATACCGGTAAAATCCTTTATTTCTCCATTTTTTGCTTTTTTATAAAGTCCTTTGGGGTCACGTTTTTCGCATTCTTCAATTGTACAATCAACAAAAATTTCTATAAAGTCTTTGCCTGTTAATTTTCTTGCAAGTTCTCTGTCTTCTTTAAAAGGAGAAATAAAGCTTACAAGAGTAATAATAGCATTATCACAAAATAATTTTGCAACTTCTCTAACTCTTCTCAGGTTTTCTTTTCTGTCTTCTACCGAAAATCCAAGCCCTGCACATAAACCATGTCTAATATTATCTCCATCGAGAAGTACTGTTAATTTTTCTTTTTCATATAGCTTTTTTTCAAGTTCGTTGGCAATAGTTGATTTTCCCGAACCTGATAACCCTGTAAACCATAGAATAAAAGATTTTTGCTGTATTAGCTTTTCTTTTTGCTCTTTATTAACTTTTTGATTATGCCAAATTATATTGTTCATTTAATCTACACGCATATATTATAATTTTTAATTTTAGCATGAAAATATTAGCTTCTTTATATTAAAATAGAATTTATACTAAAAAAGCTAAAGGTAGCATTAATGAAAAAGTATTTAATTATTTTATTTATAACATTATTGGTTTTAAAAATTGGAATTAGCGTACGAGCTAAGAACTTTGATATTAGCGTAAAAGAAGAAAGCTTTGATGTTACCGTAAATAGCAAATCGATACCGTGGAATCCTTTAATAAATAAATCAAAAAATTTTAGTTTTAAGACAAAAAAACCTGACAAACAAGCTTCGCCGACAATTTTAAAAGTAAAATCGGGAGATAATTTAACAATTCAGTATGTGCTTGGGGATGTATATGCTGATTGGAAGGGATACCCCAAGAGAAAAACAGATGCGAACGGATACCCAAAAGTAATGAAAACTTATCTGGGACGGCTTCCTTCCTATTATATTAATGACAAAATCAATCATATGGCACTTATAGGAACATTTACAGATTCAAAAGGAATTATAGTTGGCACTCCGTTTTTTATCGGCAACGGACCGGTTGATTTAACCGTCCCGAACGGCTCTAATCAATTACAATTAGGAGTTAATGACAATTTGTTCAGAGATAATTCCGGTTTATTTATTGTTAAAGTAAATATTAGTGATTAAATAAAAATTATTAAGAAATGTAAATGATAAAATTGAAATAAACCTAATTTACAAAAAAGCTCTAATTCGATCTATATACTTTAAAAAGTTTTTTTATAAAATTTAAATAGCTTTATAAATTACATGAGGAAGAGGGAGAAAATTTATGAAAATAGGTTCTACAAACAATAACAACGCTTCATTTGGCTCGTTCAGAGTAGTTATGTCGGCGAACAAAAATGAACGTGAAACTTTTGGAATGCTTTTCAAAAAAATCAAAAAAGTTTATCCTGAAACTCAAATAAAACATGATGAATCTCATAAGGCAATCGGATTTATAAGAAAAAACATATACTCTATTTTTAATATAACCGGAAAAAACGAAAAAGAAGAAACTCAAGTAAAAGCAGCATTCGCTACAGCAGGCTTTCAAATTATGGATGCCGTAAAAAAACCTGTTGAAAGAGTTTTAGCAGGAATTGTAGCTTTACTTACTCCTGTAAAAATAATAGCTGAAAATGCAAAACAAACTAAGGGATTAAATATTGCAGCGTAAATTATAATAATTAATAAAAAAAGAGGCTTAGCCTCTTTTTTTATGCCCAATCTTCAGGATAAAATTTATCTATTTCAATGATTGTGCCTTCTTTATCACCTTTTATATAAAGTTCTATAAATTCAAGTATTTTTTCTCCCGGAATTTTATAATTATATATAAAAGGATGCAAACCCTGCTTCATCATAACTTTTACAATGTAGTAACAATCATTTGCTTTTTTAATAAGATTTTCTTCATCAAAATGCTTGCCGTTTAAATCAGATTTCATACAAACATAAAAAAATCCATCTTCGCATTTACTAATGTTTTCATCAGTGTTAACAGGTGCGCTTTTTTTATTTTTCGCAAATATATCAATAACTTTTTTGCTAATTTTGTCTGTCATTCTACTTATACCATTTTTTAGAGTTTACTTACGTTATTTTATATCAGGTTTAACAAAATGTATAATTTGTAAATTTTTATATAGCAATTCAGGCAACAAAAACAATTTTTATATTAGTAAAAAAAACTAGTAATCATGGTAATGAATCAAATCTATTTAAAATTAATAATTTCTACAGTAACTCAGATATATCTAATTTGAATTTATTTTCGGTTTATACAGAAATTATATCGAATCAAAGTAAGAAAGAAAAGGAAATTAAATATAACCATGAGGACGGGGAATGAACAATAACTCAAAAACAATCGTATCTGGGACATTCAAATCAGAAAAAGATTTATCAATAGCTATACAATGGCTTGATGAAAAAGGGGTTGCAAAAGAAGATATAAACATCTTAATTTCTGATAAAAGCCCTGATAAAGATTTTAAAATAAAAACTACAAATAAAGTTCCTGAAATAACTGTTAAAGGTTTAACAACAGGAACTATAATCGGCGCGCTTTTAGGAAGTTTGTCTTTTGTCGGAATAATTATTATTCCGGCTGTAGGAATAGCTGTTGCAGGACCTGTAATAGGTGCATCAACAGGAATAGCAATAGGCGCAATGACAGGAAGTTTGATAGGTGCTGTTATAGGATTGACTCTTCCTAAATATGAAGCGATTTTCTTTGATGAAAGTCCCACTAAAAGTATTCTTTTGGTAACAAAAGCAGATAAAGCAATGAAAAGTGTAATAAAAAGAAAATTTATCGGTATCGGAGCAACAAATATTGCTACACAGTAGTAGCAACGGTAAAAAATAAATGTTAAGGAGAAAAATTATGAACTTGAAAAAACTTTCATTGGCAGCAGTGCTTTCGATAAGTATTTTAATGATTAACGGCGTTAGCAATGCAGCTCAAACAACAAAAAGCTCAAATTTGTTATGTGATATGGGACCTACAGGCTATGCCGCTCCTATTCACAAGAAAGCTGTTAAAAAACAAGTACCTAAAAAAGTCACTTGTAAACCAATGCCTGAAAGAACAGGCGCAGCATGTCCGACACCATGTCCGGCTCCATGCGAACCATGTGTTCAACCTTGTGTTCCATGCAATCCTTGCCCGGCGCCTTGTCAACCTGTAAATCCATGTCCAGCGCCTTGTAATCCTTGTCCTACAGGAGCAGCAAGTCCCGTTATTGTGCAACCGGTTGCGCCTTGTCAAACACCTTGCCAGCCATGCAATCCATGCAATCCATGTAATCAATAAGTATAAGTAAGAAAAAAACAAGGAGGTATCTATAGAGATATAAATATTGGATTTTATATAAATGTTATTAATCCCCGAAATTCTCGGGTAGGAAAACTCATTATCTTTATTAAATTTGTTAAGGAGGAAAGAAATGAATTTAAAAAAACTTTCACTTGCGGCAGCGCTTTCAATAGGCATTTTAACAGTTAACGGTATTGCAAATGCTGCAAGCTGTCCGGCTGGCGTTCCATGTTCAGCGCCACAAGCTATGGCTCCTGCTCAAGTGACAATGTGTCCAACATGTCATGCAAATCCATGTACATGCGCAGTTCCTTATGTAGCACCATGCAGTCCATGTGATGCAGCAGTTAGTGCAATGTTACCAAATTGTGCTCCAAATGCTAAGACTCTGGAAAGACAAGCTTTTGCATTCCCTAGCATAGGACATTCATCTGTTGTTATTCCTAAAGGAAACGGACTTGTTCAAATTGGCGGAAGTCAAGAAGCTATTGCTCTTGGTAATGCATGTCCATCCGGTTTAAGTGCAGCTCCTGAATTTGGCAATGCGCTTACTCTTTATCCTAAAAATATGTCAGGCGGAGCAGCACCTTTCGGCGCTGTATGTCCAAATCAAATTATGCAGGGAACAGACATTTCAAGATGTAAAATTCCTAATGCTACAAGTATTTTACAATCAAATTATTTTAATTCTATGTCAACAGGCGTGGCTCTTCCTATAGGCGCATGTGCTCCTATAATAGCTCCAGCTTGCGGTCCTTGCGGCGCGGCAGCTCCTTTTAGTCCTTGCGAACCTGCATGTAGTCCATGCGGCGCAGCAGCCCCATTAAGTTTATTAGGTAGTCCTATGGGCGCAGCAGCTCAATTAGGCGGATGTCCTATACCTATTGAAACCTCAAGCGGCTTACAATTCCAAAGAACAGAATATATTCCTGTTCCATGCGGCGCAGCAGCTCCATGTTGTCCTGTAGGAGATCAATATCCTGACGTTAGCAGCAATACTCCTGACGGATGCGATATTAATAATGAAACATGTCAAGGTGTTTTAGCAGGCTATCCTGACCGTTATTATAAACCATGTCAACCTCTTAAAAGATCCGAACTTGCGGCTGCTATAGTAGCAGGATTTGACCTTAAAGGCGTTCCGGCATTTTCAGAACAAATATTTAATGACGTTTCAACATGTCACTGGGCTAATGCAGTTATAGACAAAGTTTATAACAGAGGCATTATGACCGGTAACTCTTGTAACCGTTTCAGACCTGAAGAAGCAGCTACAAATGCAGAAACTTTAAGCGCATTAGCAAAATTAATTCCTGCAAATGTTGCTCCATGTGATATTCAAAGCGTATTAGCAGCATATCCTGACGCAGGCTCTGTTCCTGAATGGGCTAAATCTTCTGTAGCTAAATCTCTTAATATGGGCGTTACAAAAGGATTGCCTAATTGTGCATCAATTAATCCTAATGGTTTAACAGGCAGAACAGAAATTGCTACAATGATTAAATCATTAAGAGAAAAATTATGTATGGAATCTGTTAAAGTTGCTCCAACAGGCGCAGCAGCATCATATCAACCTCAAATATTAAGCGGAACAATTCCTACACTTAAAGTTCAAATGCAAGACATCGTCACAGCAAGAACAAGTTTAATCGGTGACGTATTTGTAGCTAAAACAATAGAACCATTAACTATCAACGGACAATGCTTCCCATGCGGTTCAGAAGTTCGCGGCAGAGTTGTTGAAGTTATCAGACCTGGAATGGGCAACAACGGCGGAATCAGACTTGGATTTAACAGCATTAAATCCGGAAAATGTATAGCTGATTTACCTAAAGACATTCTTTCAGCTACAGTTATTAAAGAGAAAAATCCTAACATTGTATCAAGAGTTGTTGCATGGCCATTCTCATGGACCGGTAAAGTTGCTGGTATCGCTGGCAGAACAGTTGGCGGCGCAGCAACAATCGCCGGAAATACAACAGAAGGTTTCCTCAACAACATAGCTAACGGAAATAGTGATTTGTTTAATTGGTACAGATGCGGCGCTACACCATTTAGAGCAGCCGGCAGAAGTTACGTTAGCGCACTTAGAGAAGTTGCCGTCGGCGTATATGATGAAGGCGTAAACGCATTTACCGGCGTAGCAGGCATTCTTAAAGAATCCGGCGACGAAATCGCTTATGTAGTTTCTCCTGATGGAGCAAGAATTGCTCAAGTAAACCCAGGTGAAAGACTATCAGTAGCATTCGGTGCTTGCAATACAACAGGAGCTGCTGCTCCATGTGCAGTTCCTTGTCCTGCTCCAAGAACTCAATGCGATACATGCAAATAGAACAAATTTAATATCTGTAAAATTTGCAGATAAAAAGCAAATGGGCTGACTGAAAAGTCAGCTCTTTTGCTTTTTATTAAGATTTATTAATTTAAACAATAGAAAAGGCAATTATTTTTTTTTAGAGACATTCAAATAAATATATTAATTAATTTTGTAAGGAGAATTATATGTCATTAAAAATATTTAGCTCAAATTTAGTTTCAAACTATTGTCCTTCAACCTTCTATAAAAAATCAAACCCCAAAAACATTTCGTTTAAAGCAACTTCGGATATGTTTGTTTCAAACAAACAAAATCTTTCTTTTAAGGCTTCTGACCCAAATCAGGAAACTGTTGACTGGTACAATACAAATGCTGAAAATTATTTTAATGAAACTAAAGATTTTTCTATGGAAAATCAATATCCTCAATTACTTAAATATATTCCGGAGGGGGGACATATTTTAGATGCAGGATGCGGCTCAGGAAGAGATTCGAAAGAATTTTTAAATATGGGTTATAAAGTTACTGCTCTTGAAGCCTCCAAACAATTAGCAGATCTCGCTTCAGATAATACAGGGTTACAAGTAATAAACGCAACTTTTAATAAATTCAAATCAAAAGAAAAATTTGATGGAATATGGGCTTGCGCTTCATTATTACATGTGCCTAAAAAAGATTTTGAAAAATCATTAGTAAATCTGACCAATCACCTTAAATCTGGCGGAACGATGTGGGCTTCGCTAAAAGCCGGCTCAACAGAAGAAAAAGATACTAAGGGCAGATTTTTTAATTACGTTTCACAAGATGAAATGACAAAAATTATATCGAAACATAAAGATTTAAAATTAGTTGAAGTTAATGAAAATGCAAATCTACTTAGACCGGGAGATCACCATTTCATAAACTTTGTAATTAAGAAAAAATAAAAGCTTAATTCAAATACTCTTTAAGCTTATCAATAGCAAAATCAAGCGCGCCTTTGTTTTTTTCAAAAATACTTAAACAGGCATCACTTGCTTCTGAATGTTTTTCTTTATTTTTAATAAGTTCTCTTATTTTTATCGAAAGCTGATTTTCATCATTAACAATAAAAGCTGCTTGATTTTCTGTCATAAATTTATAAATATCTTTAAAATTAAAAACATTAGCGCCTGAAATAACAGGAACTCCGTAAATTGCAGCTTCAAGAGGATTATGTCCGCCTGTGCCGGAAAAACTTCCGCCTATAAACGCCACTTTGGCGACAGAATACAATTTGCTCAACTCGCCCATAGTATCAAGCAAGATTATGTCTGTATTTTTGAAATGACTGTTTTTACTTCTTAAACCGATTTTAAATCCTGTTGCGCAAATCAATTTAAGCACTTGATCATTTCTTTCAGGATGTCTGGGTGCAATTATTAATTTAAGATCCTTAATTTCAATCTTAAGCCGTTTATAAAGATTAATAATTAATTCATCTTCGCCTTTGTGAGTACTTCCGGCTATTAAAACTTTATAATCGCCGGCTTTTAAGGAATGCTTAAGTTCTTTAATTTCATGGTGATCCAGAATATTTGTAATATCGAACTTTAAGTTACCCATAACTTCAACTTTTTCAGGTGCTGCACCGATATCGACGATTCTATTTTTATCATCTTCAGTTTGCATAAGTATAAGAGTAAAGTTTTTTAAAACTTTTTCAAAGAAAAATTTAAATTTTTTGTAGCCGTTATAAGAATTAGGCGAAATTCGCCCGTTTACCAGAACAAGCGGAATATTTTTCTGATTTACTTCATGGCAAAAAGCCGGCCATATTTCAGTTTCGGCTATAACAACAATTTTAGGGTTTAAGGCATTAATCGTAGCGCCTACAGAAAATTTATTATCATAAGGAAAATATGTAATTATATCCGCAATATTTTTAAATTTAGTTTGAGCTACCTGCTGTCCTGTTCTTGTAACGGTCGTTACAGCAATATTATAATCAGGAAATTCAATTTTGGCTTTCTTTACAAGAGCTTCAACCGCGTTAACTTCCCCTACAGATACCGAATGAAACCATATAGACTGTTTTTGTTCCTTGTCATTGCGAGGAGAGGCAAAGCCTCGACGTGGCAATCCAAATCCTAATTTCCTCCAAAAACCCGCCCTGAATTTGGGTTTAATCAAAAATGCAGCCATAATCACAGGACTAAAAAGGATTGAGAGAAATATCACAGCTATATTATAAAATATGTACAATTTTTTACTCCACAAATAAAGATAACTGAGGTGTATCAACATCAGGCTCATCAAAATTCTTTTTCTTGCCGGAAATTTTGGCTGAATAGTCTTTTTGCATCCGATTCATAAGATATTGCGCCCTGTTGACTACAGAATTAGGAAGTCCCGCCATCTTCGCCACATGAATTCCGTAGCTTTTGCTTGCCCCGCCTTGTACAACACGCCTGATAAATTCTATTTCTCCGTCATTTTCAGAAATTGTAATCCTGTAGTTTTTGATTTCAGGATATTTTTCACACATTATATTAAGTTCATGATAATGCGTAGCAAAGATTGTTCTGGCTTTAATATTTTGAGAAATATATTCAGCAACGCTCCACGCAATTGCAACGCCATCATAAGTTCCTGTGCCTCTGCCTATTTCATCTAAGAGTATAAAACTTCTTTCTGTAGCTGAATTTAAGATATAGGAAGTTTCATTCATCTCAACCATAAAAGTAGATTGTCCTGTTGAAAGGTCATCCACAGCTCCGACTCTGGTAAATATTTTATCAACTATTCCTATTTCGGCGTGAACAGCAGGGACATAGCTTCCAATTTGCGCAAGAATTAATATAAGCGCATTTTGCCGCATGAAAGTTGATTTTCCCGCCATATTGGGACCTGTAAGAATCATCAGCATAGGCGGATCTGTGCTGTCAGCCGGCAATTCTTTTTTGTCATGCTGAACTTGTTTCAGCATCTGTACATCTTTGGATTCAAGCGATAGGTCATCATTTGATAGACCCTGAAACGAGTTCAGGGTGACAGCTTGACGTTCGGAATAATTTGATATACACAAATCATTCGGCACATAACTGCCTAACGGCAAAAGCTGCTCAATAACTGGATGCCGTCCGTCTTTTATCATAATGTCAGAAGATTCGTTAATTTCCGGCTTGATATAGTTCAATTCCGCCGCAACTTCCGCAAAGGACAATAACACATCGAGAACAGCTATAGATTTTGCCAAATCTCTGACAGGTTCTACAAATTCTTTAGAATAATCTCTAAAATTACAGAATATTTGATATTCCATATCAATTGATTTTGATTCCGCGCTTAAAATTTCATTTTCATGCTTCTTAAGCTCAGGGGTGATATATCTTTCAGCGTTTGAAAGAGTTTGTTTCCTTATGTAATTTTCAGGAACAAGACTTGTATTTGAGTGAGTCACTTCGATAAAAAACCCGAAGTTTTTGCTATAACCGACTTTTAAGGATTTAATACCGGTTCTTTCTTTTTCTTTATTTTCAAAATTCGAAAGCCATTCTTTTCCGTCGCCGAGAAGTGATTTTAAATAGTCAAGCTCTTTATTTACGCCAGGTTTGATTAAGTTGCCTTCTTTAAGACCGACAGGAGGCGATTCATCTACTGTTTTGTCTATTATTTCAACAAAATCAGCTATGCCTGAGTTAATTTCCGAAAAACAACTTAATAAAGGGGATTTCATGTTAAATAAAAGCTTGCCAAAGTCGGGCAATAGCTTTAATGAATCTCTCAATGCCACAAAATCACGCCCGTTTACGGAATTGTTGCTGATTTTAGTGGCAAGCCGCTCGATGTCATAAACTTTATCGAGAAGAAAAGCCAAATCCAGTCTTATTTTAGAGTTTTCAATAAATTCTTCAACAGCATCCTGTCTTTTTTTAATCTCAAAAATATTTTGCAAAGGCTGCTGAATCCACTTTCGCAGAAGCCTTGCCCCCATGTTGGTTTTTGTCCTGTTTATAGACCAGAACAGGCTGCCTTTGTAATTATTATCTCTTACCGTCTGAACAAGCTCCAGATTTCTGGCGGTATTGGCATCTATGGACACAAATTCATCCATGTTGTACGGGGTAATTACATCTAACTTTGGCAGGTCAGTTTTTTGAGTTTCCTGTAAATAATCAATAATTGCGCCCGCTGCAATTAACCCCTGTGTGTATTCAGGAAAACCAAAACCTTCAAGAGAATTGATATCAAACACTTGTTTTATTTTTTCAAGCGCGTTTTCCGCGGAAAAAGCTATTGCTGATCTCACTGTGCAATTATAATTATTAGTAATTCCTTCAGGTAAATCTAAGGTTTCTTCAGGAACAATCTGGAAAGGTTTTAGTTGTCTTTTTCCGACAATGCCTATTATTTCAGAAGGAGAAATTCTGTTCAATTCCGCCAGAAGGTTATGATAAGTAAGTTTTGAGATTTTAAACTCTCCTGTAGAAATATCAACATACGCTAAACCATAAAAACTATCTTTCTGCGATTTGATTACAGAAGCCAGATAATTATTTTTAGAAGCATCGAGAAGGTTTGTTTCGATAATTGTGCCTGCGGTTATTGTTCTTACGACTTTTCGTTCCACAAGACCTTTTGCCTGTGAAGCATCTTCCATTTGGTCGCAGATTGCAACTTTATGCCCTTTTTCAAGAAGCTTTGCGATATAATTATCCGCCGCTTTCTGAGGAACTCCCGCCATGGGAATCCTGCCGAGTTTTCCGCCTTCTCTGCCTGTCAAAGTAAGTTCGAGATCTTTTGAGGCGATAACAGCGTCTTCGAAGAACATTTCATAAAAATCACCCATTCGATAGAACAAAATCACTCCTTGATTGTCTTTTTTTATATCAAGGTATTGTTTTACCATCGGAGTGGCATCGTTAGGGTCTACTTCACAGCTTTTTAAGAAGTCTTCGCTCGTCATAATTATCTGCTCTAGTTGATTAAATTTCTTCTTATAAAACTAAACCACACATAAAAACAAGCGTCAATTAAGACGCTTATTGTGTTTAATATTTATACATTTTTTTCAAATAATTAAGTATTGTAACGTTTCTCGTATATATTGAATATATACGCCTGAATAAGTTTTTATATATATAGATAGCAGCGCAACTCCCAATAAATAAAGGAAATTAAACATGGCGATAGGTGCAAGAGACCCTATCGACAGGGCATTAGTCGCGCAATATGCGACAACTCAAACTAACAAGTTTGATGAAGTAAAAATTAGTCCTGACGATATGTGGAAAAATATAAATATGATGGCAATGTCTTATAAAGTCCATTCAGACTTGAAAAAGACAATGAATATCCCAAAACCTATGGTTGCTCTTAAAGGCTTCTGGGATAAGTAAAAAATTTATTATTTATTGTAGGTATGTGTGTTGTGTATGTTTTTCCTCCTTAATGGAGGATTTTTTTTTGCAATTATTTATTATTTATAACTTTTCCAGTTCATTAACAAACTGTTCAAAAGTCCGCTGCCAGCTATAATATTTTGCGGTTTCAAAAGCTTTTTCGCAAATATCATTATAGCTATCCGGATTTTTCAAAAACAGCGTCATTTTATCAGCTAACTTTTGCTCAGGATTAGATTTCATGTCAAAAACAAACCCGTTTTCCCCGTTTTTAATTATCTCCGAAGCTCCTGCATTAGCGCTTACAATACACGGTCTATAACTTGCCATAGACTCTAACACCGCAAGATTAAAAGTGTCTTCTATTGAAGGAGCAACCAGAACATCTATTGATTGATAAAATTCCTGAATATTTTGCTGATACGACAAAAATTCCACGTTTTTTTCAATATTCAAGAGCCTTATCAGCAATTTAACCCCTAAATTTTTAGTGTATTTCGGGTAAATAATTTTGGCTTTAAAATCATATCCTTTCTTCTTAAGCAATCCCAGAGCTTTAAGAAAGATAAATCCGCCTTTAATCTTGAATCCCGGCGCGGACAGCCCAAATACAAAGCTGTTGTCATTGCGAGCGTTAGCGAAGCAATCGCAAGGTTTTGTATTATCATGCGATTCCCATGCTCCCATTGGTCGCTCGGAATGACAGTTTTTAGTTAGTTGCTCTTTTTCATCTGGAATATCAACTCCCGGATATATTACAAAAATTTTATCTTCCGAAATCCCATAATTTTCGACAATATCCCTTTTTAAAATCCCAGAAACCACAAATATTTTTCTATAACCTTCGTTAAACCATTTGTTATGAAATTTCATGCGCTCTTTTTTAACTTTTCTGAAGTTATAAAAGAAAGCTTCCAACGGATTTTTATCTCGTTTAAGCCTGTTTAAAAGGGAATGCCCTTGAAGAAAAGTTATATCGATAGGCGGAGTAATGTTTTCTGAAATTACATAATCATAATTTTCATCTTTAATGAGGTTTTTAACTTTGTCATAAAAATTTTCCATTGTTTCAGGCTTTAAATGGTCATAATGCTCATCTACAACAACGATTTTATTTATGCCGTCTAGAAAATCGTTGTCATTCTGAGGAGTCTGAAAGACTCCGTGAGAATCTAAATTTATATCAGATTTACCGCAATAAATATCTATTTCATAATTTGCGGCGACAAATCGCTTTATAAGGTTAAAAAACAGCTTTTCACCACCGCCATGAAATTTGTCTTTCTGCAAAAGTCTTATAATAAAAGCGATTTTTTTCATTTTTTAAGCCAACACCTCATAAAACTTATCGCAAAAGTCTTGCCAGTTATACTTTAAAGCCGTTTCATAAGCATTTTTTGATAATTCTGAATATTTATCTTTATTTTCAAGAAGATAAATGAGCTTTTCCGCCAGATTTTCGGAAGGATAATTCTGCATATCAAATATAAAGCCGTTTTCTGTATCCTGTAAAATCTCTGACACACCGCAGAAAGAACTTACTATAGCTGGCTTTTCACTAATCATCCCTTCCAGAGCGACAAGCCCGAATGTTTCCATCAAAGAAGGTAGAACTACAGCATCAATCGAGCTGTAAAAATGCTGCATTTCTTTCTGATGAGGCAAAAACTCAATTAAATCCTTCAAACCATATTTAATAAGCAAAAAATGGAGTTTTATATTTTTCTTTGCCTTCGGATAGATAATTTTTGCTTTAAATTTGTAACCTTTTTTCTTAAGGATATAGAGTGCTTTTAGAAAAATATTCCCGCCTTTTTTCCCAAAACTGGGGGCTGATAGCCCAAAAGTAAACTCTTTTTCCTCATTGTCATGCTGAACTTGTTTCAGCATCTGTCCATCATGTAATAGACCCTGAAACGAGTTCAGGGTGACAGATTCATTTTTGGAAATATTAAATTCAGGAATATCCACACATGGATAAATAACAGCAAATTTCTCCTGATTTATCCCGAAGTTTTCTATTAATTCTTCTTTTAAGGTGTTTGAAGGCACGATTATCTTGTTATAACCCTGCTTAAGCCATTTTTTCTGTGCGTTTATATATTTATGTTTTTTCAAGGTAAACAAAATCTTTAACAAAAAATTTCCTGATAAATTTCTGTAATGAAGCAAAGAATGTCCCTGCAAAATTCCTATATCTATTGACGGAGCTATATTTTCCGAAATTACATGGTCGTAATGCTCATTCTGAATTAATTTTTTAACTTCATCATAAAATTTTTCTATTTTTTCGGGATGCTTAAAATCTTTCGGGTGCCCGACAAAGCTAATTTTATTGATTTTAGGCTTTAAAATATTTTGATTGCTCAAATAAGACGAGCAATAAAGATCAACAATCCACCCTAACTCAACAGCACTGTTTACAAGTTCGTAAAAAACCCGCTCACCACCGCTGTGAAAGTTGTCTTCTCTAAAAACGTTTATTACAAATGCCAGCTTTTTCATTTTTTAATAATAGCAAAAAACCTAAAAATTAGCACCAAGAGCTTTATAAAGGCTGAAGTTGTTTATAATATAGTCGGTTTTCGACTGAAGCTGCTCTTTTTGAAGCACGATTAATTTTTCTTTCGGCTCCAATGTGTCAAGATAAGAAATTACGCCTTCTTTATATCTGGCATCGGTGAGTTTTAAATTTTCATTTTCAAGATTAATTTTTTTCATGAAATCTACATTTTTCTGATGGCTTGTTTTTACTGTTAATAATGAATCATTCACCTCTTTTAAAGAAGTAATGATTGTTTTCTGATAGTTTTCAAACATTTGATCGTATAAATATTTTTTGGATTTAAGTTTTGCTTTTCGTTGACCGCCATTAAATATTAATTCAGCAATACGACCGCCAAATCCATAAGTAAAACTGTTATCCTGAAACAATTTTTCAATATTTCTGGAATTAAAACCAACCTGCCCTGTTAGAGTTATATCAGGCAAATATTCTTTACGGGCAATGTTCACATCAATTTTAGCCTTTTGAAGCTGGGCTTCCGCCTTTAAAATATCGGGTCTTTTGAGAATTTTATCTGATTTGACTTTATTAGTAAGATTATAGAAAGAATCAATATTGTCGATATTTCCAAATTTCAAATCCGCAATATTATCAGGACTATCCCCTGTAAGTACTGCCAGTGCGGTTTTTAAAATTCCAAGGTTCTTTTCATATTCATTAAGCGCAACATTTGCATCGGTAAGTGCTTTTTCTCCTGCATTAATTTCATCATATGTCGCAACACCTTCGTTTAATCTGACATTAAGAAGTTTTAATTTGTCTTTTTTAAGTTCCACAATGTTTTTTTGAAGTTTTATATCTTTATCTGTCTTTAATATGTTTAAATAAACCGAAGCTACTTCTGATACAATCGAAATTAATGCAGCTTTTTCATCATAACCAATTGCTTCAAGCTGTTTTTTCTCGGAAAGTGTTTTATCCCTGTTTTTTTTCCAGATATCCAGTTCATAAGAAGCGCTTAAAGGAAAAGAATAATTTGCAATTGTGCCGGAGAATATCGGAATATAATTTTTGGAATACATTTGTACTGTTGAATCAGAGGCAATGCCTAATGAAGGAAATTCTTTTCCGAAGGAGACTTTTACAATTTGCTTGTATTCAGAAACTCTCAAACCGGCTATTTTTATATCATGATTTGCCTGTAAAGCTTTAGAAATATATCCTGACAAAATAGGGTCGCTAAAATTATCCCACCAGTCAATATTTACAATTTCTGTTCTGTAATCAGTTACAGAGCCTTCTATTTGTGGGGAGGGTTTTGTATTTTCCGGTTTTTCCTTGCTCCTTCCGAGGCAAAAAGCAGGGGTATTCAGAAATAATAAAGCCATAATAAGAATTAAAATTTTGTTTTTCATATCAAACCTGTTAAATTTTTGTTATCATTCATACAGTTGTTATATTTACTAAATTATCACAACAAAATCAAAATTGCACAATATTAACTCAGATTTTTATATATCATTTTAAACACCTCTCAAAATTAAGTATCATGAGACTTGACAAGCGCATAAAAAGCGGTTAAATTAATAGCAATTTGTCTAATACATAAAATAAGGATAAATTAATGGGAGAAAGATTTAAGTCTATACGAATTCGAAGACTTTGTATTTCTATCATTGAAATTTCATTTAATTTAAATATTTTAAAAGAGAAGAATTTAAGTTCTTCTCTTTTTTTATGTTGTATTTTAGGAAAATGTATTTGTTTTTTAAAAGGATTATTTAAATTTATACTCGATAAATAAAGAACATAAGATAAAAAGGAGGATATATATGGTAATTCAAAAGACATTTAACTTGAAAGACACAGGAATTCAAAAAAATGAAAAAAATATAACCCCAATAAAAAAAGAAGTAAAAAAGTCGGGTAATGTATTAAAAGACTTGATAATTGAAAAAATTTTTCAAAATGGCGGATTTGTAAATACTCATGCCCACATTGACAGAGCTTTTACAATTACTCCTGAAACCTTGTACCTCGCAAATACCACATTGAAAGAAAAATGGTTTCTGGTCGACTCTATCAAAAGAAACTCAACCGTAAATCAGATATATGACAGAATGTCCTATACAATAGAAAAAATGATTAATCAAAATGCACAGGCAGTCGGGACTTTTATTGACGTGGATGAAGTTGTAGGCGATAAATGCATTCAGGCAGCCCAAATGCTAAAAGACAGCGTAGGCTCTGATATAAAAATAAAGTTTATAAACCAGACACTAAAAGGCGTAATCGACCCTCAAGCCAGAAGATGGTTTGAACTTGGTGCGGAATTTGTTGATATTATCGGCGGACTTCCTGCAAAAGATGCCGGACACGAAGACGAACATCTCGATATTCTTATGGAAACAGCAAAAAGATTAAATAAACCGGTTCATGTACACGTTGATCAGTTTAATACAGCAGGCGAAAAAGAAACTGAACAGTTAGCGGACAAAACAATTGAACACGATATGCAGGGAAGAGTTTCCGCGATTCATTGTATTTCTGTGGGTGCCCATAAATCTGAATACAGGCAAGAATTATATAAAAAAATGATAGATGCCCGCTTAAACGTGATTACATGTCCTACAGCATGGATAGATTCAAAACGCACTGAAGAATTAGCTCCGATTCATAATTCTATAGCCCCTGTAGAAGAAATGATTCCTGCCGGAATCATTGTTGCAATCGGTACAGATAATATAGCCGACTTGCTTAAGCCTTTCACAAGCGGAAATATGTGGACAGAATTAAGATTTCTTCTCGAAAGCTGCCGTTATTACAACATTGATGAACTTGTAAATATCGCAACAACAAATGGCTTAAAAGTTCTTGATATTTCTGTAAATTAAAAATTAATAAAAAATTAGCTGGCAATTTATGTTTTTTAATCATAAAATTATCTAAGTTAGAAACATATAAGGGGTAAGAGCTTACTTATGGGAACAATACTTGCAGAAACCAAATCATACAAACTTTCTGAACTTAGTCAAATGATAGGCGGAATGCTCAATCAAATCGGCGAAGATATAAAAATTAAACGTCTTGCTCCGCCAAAATCAGCAGATGAAAATACTCTTGCGCTTGCAATAACAGAAGAAGAAATAGCAAATCTTGCTGATACAAAAGCAAATGCCGCCGTAGTTCCTATGGGTACAGGAATTGAAAACATTTCAACCATAGAAGTTGAAAGACCAAAGCTTGCAATGATGAAATTATTGCACATATTCGCTATTCCGGTAGATGCGCCTTTAGGAATTCATGAAAAAGCTACTATTCATCCTGAAGCAATATTAGGACAGAATATATCAATAGGGCCTAATGTCGTAGTGAGCAGAGGTGCTGTAATAGGCGACAATACAAAGCTCGTGGCTAATGTTTATATCGGAAAATTCGTAGAAGTCGGTAATAACTGCTTGTTTTACCCTGGTGTAAATATAGGTGATTTTGCCAAAATCGGCAATAACGTAATAATCCACCACGGAACAAGTATTGCCGCAGATGGATTTAGCTTTGTTACCGAAAATCCGGGAACTATTGAAGCTGCAAAACAACAAGGAAATGTGGAAGGCGATTTTTCACAGCAAACAATTTTCAAAATACCTTCGCTAGGTTCAGTTACAATTAGCGATGACGTAGAAATTGGCGCAAATGTATGTATCGACAAAGGAACTGTTGAAAACACTTTTGTCGGCAGAGGAACTAAAATTGATAATCTTGCAATGATAGGACATAACTGCAAAATCGGAGAAAATTGTCTGATAGTTTCACAAGTTGGAATTTCAGGCAGCGTAAATATTGGCGATAGAGTTGTTCTTGCCGGACAAGTCGGAGTTGCAGATCACATAAATATAGGCGCTGACTCGATAGTTATGGCGCAGGCAGGCGTAAGCAAGAGTTTTCCTGAAAAAAGCATCGTTGTAGGCTCTCCTGCTATGTACAGAAAAGAATTTGTAAGACAACTAAAAACCATTAGCGATGCTAAGAAATTTATTGATGAATTTAAAACTTTAAAAAAAGAAATCGAAGAATTTAAAAAAGGTCTTTAATTATTAATGGCATCTATTAAGAAAGAAATTAATATATCAGGAAAAACCTTAATGACGGGCAAAGATTGTGCGGTCACGCTTTTTCCGTCAAATGAAAAAGGAATAAGATTTTTTGTTGAGGGATGTGAAAAGCCGATTTTAGCCAGCCCTTTTAATGTTGTTTCCACTGATAACTGTACAATTCTTGCAAACGAGACTTCTAAGGTTATACTTGTTGAACATTTTATGGCAGCATGCGCTTTTGCAGGAGTTGATTCTCTGGATATTTGCATGTCTTTTCAGGAAATGCCGATTCTTGACGGAAGTTCTTTGCAATGGTTTGAACTTTTCAAAGAGGCAGGAATTGTGGATGAAAACCCAAAAGAGCTAATAGAATTGCCTGAACCTGTTTTTTATTCTGAAAATAAAACTTCTATAGCTGTTATCCCATCGGAAGAATTCAAAATCACTTATTGTATCGACTTTAACCATCCTGATTTAAAAAACAGATGGATTAGCTTCGATCTTAATCAAAATAAAACGCAGATACTTGAAGCAAGGACTTTTGGATACCTTAAAGATCTGGAAAAATTTCAACAAATGGGACTTGCTCTTGGTGTAAATAGTGAAAACACAGTTGGTCTTACATATAATGGTTATACAACAGAGTTAAGATCGGAATATGAACCTATAAAACACAAAATTTTGGATTTAATCGGTGACTTAAACTTGTTAAATATTAATCCGCTTAATTTAAAAGCGCATATAATCGCTAAAGAAGCAGGTCACAAATCTCATGTTGAACTGGCAAAAAAAATCAGTCAATTATATTAAAAGGAGAAAGTAAAATGACAGAAGAATTAATGAATGAAGAAAAATTGAGCTTTGATATTTTGGGAATTATGAAACTTCTTCCTCATAGATACCCTTTTCTTTTGGTGGATAGAATTACTGAATGCGTTCCCGGAAAATACGTTAAAGGCTACAAAAACATAACAATGAATGAAGACCTGTTTAACGGACATTTCCCAAACAACCCTATTTTTCCGGGAGTTTTACAAATTGAAGCTCTGGCTCAAATCAGCGCATGTATATTATTGGCAAAGCCTGAATATGCAGGTAAATTGGTATTATTTGCAGGAATTGACAGCGTAAAATTCAAGAGAGTCGTAAGACCGGGTGACAAATTAGAATTTTACGCAGAACTTATTAAACTTAGAGGTCCATTTGGAAAAACAAAAGTAGTTGCTTCTGTTGATGGCGAAGTCGCCTGCGAAGCAGAACTTATGTGCGCGTTAAAGTAGAATAGTGTCTTAGTTTATTGTCATTGCGAGGCATGCATCTGCTCTAAAACAAGATAATTAAACACACGAAGCAATCTTCCAAAGTAGGGTTAAGCTTTTTGTTAAGATTTTCTAAAGGCATATTGTGCGTATGCTAAACTTGATTTAGGGTTAATAAATCGCGAATCGGGAGAAGATTGTGTCAAACAACATACATCAAACAGCAATCATAGACAGCAGCGCAATCATTGAAGATGGCGTTAAAATACATCCTTATGCAATTATCGGACAAAATGTAAAAATTTCTTCGGGTACTGAAATTTTTCCGCAGGCATACCTTGAATATTGTGAAATAGGTAAAAATTGCAAAATTTCTTGTGGCGCTATTATCGGAACACCTCCGCAGGATTTAGGCTACAAATATGAACCCACAAAAGTAATAATTGGCGACGGTTGTTTAATAAGAGAACACGTTACAGTAAATAGGGCTTCCGGTGAAGGAAATATTACACAAATCGGCAACGAATGCATGTTGATGATAGGCGTGCATGTTGCTCATAACTGTAATGTCGGCAATAATGTCGTCATAGCCAATATTGCTTTGATTGGAGGGCATGTAACAATAGGTGATTATGCATTTATTGGCGGATCTACAGTATTTCATCAAAATACCAGAGTCGGCGAAATGACAATAGTAGGCGGATTTACCGGAACCCGTCAAGATTTGCCGCCTTACGCAAAAATAGACGGAAGAGAAGGACGAGTTATCGGTATAAACTCAATAGGCTTAAAACGCAGGGGCGTAACCTTGGAAGAACGCTCCGCAATTAAAAAAGCGTTTAATTATTTGTGGTTCTCCGATTACAATACTAAAAATGCCATCGAAAAAATTCGAGAAGAACTTCCTTCAAATAAATATATTGAAAACCTGATTGAATTTATTTTAACCAGTAAACGTGGCGTTACTAAACGCACGTTTAAACAAGATTCTGTTGATGATTAAAATTACAAAATAAAAAAGGACGTACAGGCTCTTTCTTTATTTTATGTGATAAAATAGCTTTGGGTATTGATTGACTTAATAATAAAAGATTTAACGGTCTGAAATGATAAAAACCATAAGTATTAAGGACTTTATTCTTATTGATGAGCTAAAAGTAAGCTTTGATAAAGGATTAAACATACTAACCGGTGAAACAGGTTCAGGAAAAAGTGTCATTATTGACGCAATTGATCTTGCCTTTGGAGCTAGAGCCTCAAAAGACCAGATAAGAACAGGCGAAAATAAAGCCTTAATTGAATTGTATGTTCAAATTAATGCAGATTTTCCTGTAGATATACTTGAAGAAAACGGGATAGATGTTGATGACGATAAAATTCTTATAATTTCAAGAGAAATCACCCAAAATGCAACACGTTCAAGAATAAACGGTGTGCTAGTGTCTCAAAGTTTTGTTCAAACATTAAGAAATCATCTTGTTGATATTCATAGCCAACATGAAACTTACAACTATATACAGCCAAAAACCCATATAGATCTTCTTGACGGATATGGAAGAGGTGAACATAAAGAACTTCTAAGCAAATACAAAAATATTTTCTCTGAATACAAATCCATACAAAAAGAACTTGAAATTGCGCAGTCCCTAATTTTGGCAGGAACACAAAAAATTGATTTTCTGAAATTTCAAATTGAAGAAATTGCAAATGCTAAAGTAGAAAATATAAACGAATTTGATGAATTAATTCATGAAAGATCAATTTTGCTTAATTGCGAAGAGTTAAAAACAATAACCTATTCAGGATATGAACTTCTTTATAATCAGGATAGTAGCTTGATTGATGTTTTAAATTCTTTTAAAAATAAACTTATTAAAGCCTCTGAATTTGATGAAAACCTGTCAAAACTTGCAGAAATTATTGATTCGAGTTCAATTAATCTTAAAGAAGTTGCAAATGAATTAAGAGATTATTCTGAAAATCTGGAAATCAGCCCTGCAAGACTTTATCAACTTGAAGAAAGAATAGAAATTCTTAATAAATTAAAAAGAAAATATGGTCCTGAGCTTTCTGATGTTTTGAAAAATTTGGAGAAATTTGAGTTGGAGCTTTCTGAAATTAACTTTAGCGACGAAAAAATACAGGAATTATCAAAAAAAGTAGTTGAATTAAAAAATGAAACAGAAATTTTATCAGAAAAATTGTCTGTTTCAAGAAAAAATCTTGCTAAAACTCTTTCTAATCTTATTCAAAACAAACTTATAAAGCTGGAAATGCCAAAAGTTAATTTTGAAATCAGTATTAAATCAGCTAAAGAACTTTGTTATAAGGGGCGAGATTCTGTTGAATTTTTAATTTCACCAAATATAGGAGAACCTTTAAAACCACTGGCTAAAATCGCAAGCGGCGGAGAAATTTCAAGGGTTATACTGGCGATAAAAACCATATTTGCAGAGACTGACAATGTAAATACAGTGATTTTTGATGAAATTGACACGGGAATAAGTGGAAAAACTTCTCAGGCAGTAGCAGAAGCACTAGCTGAACTCGGTTTTAGCCAGCAGGTTTTATGCATAACCCACCAACCCATTATTGCCGCAATGGCTGATAAACACCTTTATATCAAGAAAATTCAGGATGAAAATTCAACAAAAATTTTAATTGAAGCATTAAATCATGATGAAAGTATTAACGCGCTGGCAAGTCTTGCAAGCGGTTCTAATAATGACGCAAACTCTCTAAAATTTGCAGAAAGCCTGCTGCAACAGGCAAAAGAATTTAAAATGCATACTGTGTAAGAATCATTAATCTTTTGCTGTCTTTTCCGACCATATTGCTTACAGCAATACCATTTACCTGAAGCTTAATATTATTTCCCGCAAAGAAATAGTTTGTGCCTAATGTGTATTCTGTATTGGTTTTTTGTTTATTGCTCGGATTAAATACATCATATTTCGCTACTAACTGGATTTTTTTTGTTAAATCATAAGTAGTTTCAGCAAACATACCTTTTGCAACAGGGATAGTTCCGTCAGAAGCGATTGCGCCATATCCATGCCTATAAGCCCACTCGTTTTTAATGCCGAATTTTTTATATTTATAGCCAATTGCTGTACCGTAAGTTTGAGATTCGTATCTTGTTGCGACAGTTGTACTTGCGTTTTGCTGCCTATAAGCACCGCCGCCTATTTCGAGTTTTCCGTATTCAGGATGTTTATATAAAGGTTTTAGCATACCCCAACCGCCAACACCCATATTATTAGTAGAATCTTTATAATTTTGACCTGCTCCGTTATAAGCGCCTAAAAAATAATCAACTATAGGATAACTTCCTGCTATTTTAATGCCCATATCTCTATAGTCACTGAAGTTTCTGGCTATTTGCGACCTGTCAATCGTATTTAATGCGATTGGAGACATTGTTCCTTCAATGCCTATAGGAATTCTTGTTTGTCCGACGAAAATTGTGTGATGAGGAAAAATATCCGTAGAAACATAAACATCACCAAGAAGACCTCCGGTTGTAGTAGAAGAAGAAGCACCACCCCACGTTCTTTGTGAATTTATTTGCGCAAGATAATTCAAATGAGGAGCCATTTTTCCTGAAAAACGAAGATCGGCAAGCGGTATTGAGAAGTTTGGAGGGAAAGTGGTGCTATCAGCACCTTTTTGAACAACACCATTATACTTAAACTGGAATGAACCGTTTAGTTTAAAATCTTCTCCATAGCCGGCTTTAAATGTTTTTTTATCAGTTGATTCAATATTACTGACAGAACCTTGCAATTTGCTTACAGAATCTTCCAAAACAGCAACTCTGCCTGTAAGGGCAGTTATTTCTTCGGAAAGTTCATTTTTAAGTATATCAATTTGAACTTTTTCTGATTGATCAATATTAATTTTTTCTTGTTCAACTTTTCCGATTAAATTAACAAGAATAACAGCCGCTTCATTTCTTGTTAAAGGTTTTGAACCGTCAAATTTTTCATTTGCATCACCAACCAGTAAACCATATTTTCTTGTAATATTTTCAAGGGATTTATAAGCCCAGTGATTACTATTCACATCTTTTGCAGTTATATTAACAGCAGGTTTGAAATTTGCCTGAGAACTTTGTAATTCATCAAGCGTAACATTTTTTGCTGAAACTGTTGAGTTAAAAACTAAAAGAGCTATTGATGCAGCTAAAAAAAACGTTTTCTTCATATAACTAACCTTATTCCTTTTATTTATTAGATTAGTAAATTATACAGTTTTACTTTAAATTAAGATTACTGTATCTAATGTATTTTGCCGACATAATAATAATTGAAATTTTAAGAAAAATTAATTTTAAATTAATATCTTGGTATGTTATAAATATAAATAGTAAGATATTAATGTATGAATCTGTAATAATAATTTAAGGTTATATTTAATAATGTCAGCCAGAAGTATAAAAGAGATAATTGATAATATGATTGGGATTCCTTCAATGCCTACTGTGGTATCGGAATCTCTTAACTTGATTGATAATCCTAATTCAAATATCAAACAGCTTGCAGATATTATTTCAAAAGATATAGCAATAACTACACAGATATTAAAACTTGTAAATTCGGCATATTATGGTTTTCCTTCACAAATAACAACGATTAATAAAGCAATGGCGCTTCTGGGATTTAATACAATCAGAAGTCTTATACTCAGTGTCGGATTAAAACCAATGTTAATGACAAACAGCGGAAAGGCATTATGGGAACATTCCATCAGATGTGCCGTAGCTTGTCAAATGTTAAGTAAAAGTCTTAATGTTTTAGATCCTGATGAAGCTTTTGTTATGGGATTACTTCATGATGTCGGCAAATCAGTCATGGAAGGTGCTAATAAAGATGCAATAAAGGAAATAACAAGACTCACAGGTTTAGGTGCTGATGTATTGCAAGCCGAAAAAATGTTTTTTGGTTTTACACATACAGAACTCGGCAGAGAACTTGTAACAAAGTGGAAATTGCCTTTAATTATCGGTACAGCAATTCGTTATCACCATAATCCATTGGCTTCTGAAAACAAAACATATTCCTGTCTTGTCTATGTAGCAGACAGAATTTCCAGAGAGCCTCTTAAATATCCTGTTTTAGATCCTGACATGGTTGATTCTTTCGATTTTGAAATACAGGATCCGATTGCTTTAAGAGAAAAAGTTTTTGAAGCAGCAAGTCATATTATTTCTGCTCTTACGTAGATTTTTAATGTTTTAAGATTTTACCTATTTTTTCTGCCATTCTTGAAATTTTTTCAGATTTTTCAAGTGCAATTTCTGTCAAAACATCTTTTTCTGTTGTGTTTTCTGATTTATAAATAGCATTTTCTAACAAATATTTTATTCTTTGAGATTCAATCGAAATATTTTGTCTTAAATTAAAAAGCTTTTCTTTTTTACTCATTTATAATCCCTTTTGCTTTATAATTTTATTTTAAGCTAGGATTCAAATTTATTACAGGATTAACAATCCAATTATAATTAACATTTTGTCATTGCGAGCGACCAACGGAGCGTAGCAATCTATCCAGTTTTTGTATAATCTATAATAGATTGCCACGTCGAGCCTTCGGCTCTCCTCGCAATGACAATGTGAAAATATAGAAAAATTAAAAGTTAAAAAATAAAAAATTATAAATCAGGTGTAAGAATATCTTTTATATCGTCAAAAGTGATTGATTTTCCGACATTTCTGTCTGTAGAAATAACACTGTCAAGCAAATCTCTTTTTCTCTCTTTAAGTTTCATGATTTTTTCTTCCACAGACCCTTTAGTTATAAGCCTATAAACGAAAACATTTTTGGTTTGACCGATTCTGTGTGCCCTGTCAGTTGCCTGATCTTCGACGGCAGGATTCCACCACGGATCATAATGAATTACATAATCCGCTCCGGTAAGGTTTAACCCTGTACCGCCAGCTTTTAAGCTTATTAAAAACACGGGGATCGTCGGATTATTGTTAAAATTATTAACAACAGTCTGTCTGTCTTTGGTTGAGCCTGTAAGATATTCGTATTTTATACCGGTTTTATCAAACCAGTCTTTAACAATATCAAGCATTTGAACAAATTGGCTGAATAAAAGAACCCTATGTCCTTCGCTGATAATTTCTTCCAGCATTTCTTTCAAGTGTTCAAACTTACCTGACTCAATATTGCCCATCTTGCCTTCTTTATCGTAAAGTCTAGGATGGCAGCATACCTGACGCAACCGCAAAAGCGCGGAAAATACCGACATTTTACTCTTTTCAAACCCATCCGCGTTAACTTTATCGAAGATTTCCCGCCTTGTGCTATCCAGCACATCCAGATAAAAATCTTTTTGATCGGGTGTCATTTTGCAGTACGCAATGTTTTCAATCTTATCAGGAAGGTCTTTTGCTATATCTCGTTTCATACGTCTTAATATGAACGGATAAATTTGTTTCTTAAGCCTTTTTTCGATATCTCTGTCGCCTTTTTCCTGAATAGGAACGCCATATCTGTAATTAAATTCGTTTATGTCATACAAAAAGCCTGGCATAAGAAAATCAAACGCTGACCATAATTCAGATAGCCTGTTTTCTATAGGAGTACCTGATAAAGCCAATCTATGAGAAGCTTTTAGCTGTTTTGAGGATTGGGCGGTAAGGGAATCCTGATTTTTAATATTTTGGGATTCATCAAGGATAATTGACCTGAATTCGATGTGTTTAAGATCTTCTATATCTCTTCTTAACAAGGCGTAGCTTGTAATTACAATGTCATAATCGTTAATTTTTTTAAAAAAACCTTTTCTTGTAGCCCCGGTTAAATTTAAACACTTTAATCCTGAAGCAAATTTTTTAATTTCCGCCTCCCAGTTAAACACAACCGAAGTCGGACATATTACAAGACTCGCCATTTTTCCATCGGTTTCTTTTGCCTTTTGTATAAGTGTTAAAGCCTGTAATGTTTTTCCAAGCCCCATATCATCGGCAAGTATACCGTTTAAACCGTAAGAATATAAAAACCACAACCAGTTGAATCCTTTTTTTTGATAATCCCTGAAATCCGCTTTTATTCCTTTTGGCAGAGGGATTTCCTCCATCGAATTAAAGGAACTTATTTTATCCCAGAAAGTTGCAAATTTTTTGCTCATTTTGGTAACAACTTCGTGTTCTGTTAATTCCGCAACAATCCCCGCTCTAAAAGTCTTAACTTCGTATTTGTTTTCGTCTGTTTTGATTGCGTCAACGGTGGAAAGGCTTTTATTAATTGTCTGAATTTTGCTGACAGGTATTTCGATATTTCCCTTCTTGTCTAAATAAAAATATTTGCGCCCCTGTTGAAAATACTGGAAAATTTCGTCATATTCTATGCGTTTTCTGCCGACTGCGCAATACAATTCAATTTCAAAAGAATCGGCATTTGCGCAAAAATCAATTACTGCGTTAAATTTTAGAGGACTGTCAGAAATTTTAAACTCCGACAGATCGTCTTTTTCAATCACTTTCCAATTTTCACCCGCATTAGGAAGAAGGTAACTAAAAAAATCAATAGCGTTATCGCCTTCAATGATAAGGTTATTTGTCTGCATAGGAGCAAATCTGCTTTGTAAAAGCTGTTTATAAGCCTGTTCCTCAAGCTCAAGATTTCTTTTGACCCAGTAAATAATGTTTTCTTCGGGTTTTTTAACTGTTACATAAGGCGTTTTTTCCGCAAGTTTTCCGTAAGGCACAACAATGCCGTCATATTGAAACTCGAGTGAAGCTTTAATATTGTTTTCATCGGTTTTTTCAACAGTAAGTACATTTATCGGCTGTTTATGAAGAAGGTCAAGGTTATCAAGAGTATCATAAACCTCTACAGTCATGAGTTTTTTAAGATTCGGAAGCTCTTCATAAACAAACTGTCCTCCATCAGCATCTCTGATATCGGTAAAAGTTGATTTTGTAAGATTATGTGGCAGTTTTGAAAGTGCTGTATCAAGCGGAAAAATGATAGATTTATACTTGCCCCATTTTGCTGATTTTGAGAAATAAAAAATTTCTTCAATCGGAAATTCATCTTCCTGAGAAAGAATGAGTTCGCTCTGCATCGCCGCCGCA
>Ga0209417_1001841_pt1 | contig 36917 bp, 66 predicted proteins | sample RifGroF2_FD_184002 | JGI IMG/M metagenome (GOLD analysis project Ga0209417, IMG submission 184002) | Groundwater microbial communities from Rifle, Colorado, USA - Groundwater F2 (SPAdes) (version 2) | ecosystem: Environmental > Aquatic > Deep subsurface > Groundwater | place: Rifle, Colorado... | reverse complement strand
GGAGGACGGGATGCGGCATCGGCCACGAGAAGTGCCTGATACGGGAGGCCTGTAGCAGGTATACAATCCCAGCCAGTGATCGTCAAAGTTGGATTACCATGCCGCAACAAAAGCCGTGCCCTATGTTCGCGGCCATAGAAAACGCCATCATGGGCGGGGAGGTAGAGGGATGATGGATAGCATCAAGCAGCGCACGGCGCTCGCTGACCCGTGGATATTTGAACTTGAATTACATACCGACGGACTTGTTGTAAATTTGGTAAATCAAAAAACTGGTGATATTAGACAAAAGCGATGTTCAATTGATACAGTTGGGCGCCGCATGTTTGCGTCGGAAATATCACGTTGGCGAAATGAAAAGTACAATCCGGTACTCATAAAAATTAAGGAGGTAGAGGGATGAACCAGGACATTGACCGATTCTATGCACAAACTACGCTGTTGTACCAGCAGTATGTCGAGAAGTGCCGCGAGGTTGCAGATATTGTAAGAAAACCAACAATATGCATGGAGTCGCCGAAGGTTTGCGGAAACTGCATCCACGGCAAATCAACCTGTCTGGATGACACGCGATGCTACGTTGACACGCCGTACTTGCCAACTGGTAGACATTGCAGGGCATGCCGGCAATGGGAGCCTTGCGGCACCAGTGACAATCCGAGAATTTAGAGATACAAGGAGGCCAGAGATGACACAAATATTCGCGGAGATCGCCGAAGAGCGAAGGCGCCAAGATGCAAAGTGGGGGATACAGAATCACCCTGTCAGAGATGACCGCGAATCGCCGTGGCTACAAGAGCAAGCTGAGACGTACCGGAAGATATGCGATATCAAGGCTCACGAGAAGCGACTTACGTGGTACGACATCATCATCGAAGAGATGTTCGAGGCATTCGCAGAAGATACCCCTGAGAGCCAAAGAGCAGAGCTTGTCCAGATGGTAGCCGTCGGTCACGCGATAATCGAGTGTATAGACCGTCGCGCCGCCCTCGAGCGCAGAATCAATCAAGGCGAAAGCCGGGAAGGGATGGAATAACATGGCTGATCTATCAGTAGCGGTATTGGTGGGGAGACTTGTCAGAGACGCGGAACTGAAATACGTTAGCTCCGGGCAAGCGATATGCCACTTCTCGGTGGCTACAAGTTCGCGTAAAAAGAAGGGCGACCAGTGGATCGACGAGGCCAGCTTCTGGGACGTTGACCTCTGGGGCAAACAGGGCGAGTCCCTGAACCAGTATCTGGTCAAAGGGAAACAGGTCGCCGTCGAAGGCACCATGTCCCAGGACCACTGGGAGCAGGACGGGCAGAAGCGGATGAAGGTCAAGATCAACGCGAATTCCGTCCAGTTGATCGGCGGGGGGGAGCGGGCGCAAGCATCGCCCGGTCAGCAGAGCGCTCCGCCTGTCGCCGAGGATGGATTCTCCGACGACTATCCGCCGTTCTGAAAGGACGCCATGCCAGATACATCACTAGCCGCTTGCTATGCCGATCTCGGCCGGGCAGTCATCAGCGCGGCCCTGAACGACCTGATCCTGCCGCTCAACAAAACCGGCAAGTGGCTCGACAAGGAGGACGCCAGCTGGTTCCTTTTCGAATCGAGCGAGATGTTGCTATGGTGCGCCGTCGCCGGGATCGATTGCGTCGCGGCACGGGAAAAGCTCAGGCTTGACCCGAGGTATAACACCATGGTATAATCCATTTGCGTGGATTGACCACGCGAGGGTGAGAGCTTACGCGGTCAATTAGTCACCCTTGCCCCCTTGCCGTCTCTCACCGGCTATGGGGGTTTTTTATTGGAGGCAAAGCCGTGACAACAAAAGAAATTGCCGAAGCGGTAGGGAAAGACGAGCGAACAGTACAAAGATGGGCCAAGGCTACCGGAGCTAAGGTGCCGTCGATTGGCGACAAAGTGTCGGCAAGCTCTCCGGCTAACCCGGCTAATTACGATCTCGAAGAAACTGTAGCCATAATCGAACACGGAATGGGCAAGAACGCCGCGAGCCTGTTTAGAGAGAACGCCAAACGCGCATTGATTCCGGCACAAGGATCAAGCCTGACCGCGCGTGACATGGAAGTAATCGGCGGCATTGTCGCCTCTGTCATGGCCAATCTTTCCGCGCGGATGGGGGATATCGAAGCGAAGATAGAACAGCGCCAAGCCCTACTTCCGCCTCCACAAGTCAAGCCGCGCGACAATATATCAAGGATCGTCCGGGAGTATGCCCATGCCAACGACATGGAATATGCCGTCGCATGGGGAGCGCTATACCGAGAGTATGGGTATCGCACAAACTCAAATCCACGCATAGCCGCCGGGAATCGCAAGATGCCGATCATCGATTATATCGAGGCCGAAGGCATGATAGGAACGCTTGAAGCGGTTGCGATAGACTGGGGTAAGGCGTAGCATGGGCCGGCCAACTAAAAAGGGTCTTGATTATTTCCCGCTTGACACTACATGGGATATCAAAATGCAACTTGTCAAAGCAAGGTTTGGGCTTGTCGGGATAGGGTGCATTGTCGAGCTATTGAAGACAATTTACCACGAAGGATACTCGTTGAAATGGGACGATGACACTCGCCTTTTATTTGCGGCAGACAACCATATTGACGAGAAAACACTTGATGAGATCGTTTGTTTCTCCGTGAGTAAATCGCTTTTCCACCGGGGGATATTCGATAAACTCCGGATATTAACGTCATCGGGCATACAAAAAAGATGGCTTAAGGTTGTGAAAGACTCGAAGCGATCAGACAACATGATAGACAGAGAGCTTGATATAAACACTGCAAAGTGGTTTACTCCGGAGGAAACGCCATTTACTCCGGAGGAAACGCCGCATATATGCGGATTAACTCCGGGGGAAAGTGCACATATTATATTAAAGGAAAGTATAGAAGAGAATATAAGAGAATATACCGCGCCTAACGTCGCGGAGCCTGTAAAACCCGTAATCAAAGCTGTCGCAATCAAGCCGGAGACAGACCCGCTATACAAGGCCATTTTTGACTCTTTCATCCTCAAGGTGGGAGCGTTCTCCTGCTACCCAAAGGAGGCGCAGGCCATCAAGCGCATTATCGCCTATTGCAAGCAGCACGCGCCTAGGTATACTGACGGGGATCAGATTAAGCTTGCGGGCAGCGTGATAAAACAATTCTACGAGATGACCGCCAATGGTGATAAGTTCTGGCGTTCGCAACCTTTCACCCCGTCGGCTCTGTCGAGCTTGTTTGACCGGGTGCTAGTCGAGATAAAGACGGACGCGGAGAGGATGGATATCGATGACACAATCCCAACGTTCTAGCGGGATGACTCCGGCCCGGTTCATCGAGTACATGCAAAACTGCTACAGCGACAAACTACACCCTGACATGGTTAGCACGTTGCTCGCCTACCTTTCGCCGTTTGACGAGCTGTACGTGTCATGTCTTGCCCGCGTTGTTTTGCTCAGGCATCCGCGCCAGTACAAAACCGCTCCGGGTATTGCCGAACTCGAGAAGTATCAGGCCGAGGCGTACGATGCATATCAAGAAGCCAAGCAGGATTTTAGTATACTGGCTATCGAGGCTGACGCCGGCAACCATGTTGACATATCCGCAACTGTAGAGAAGTTGCACGAGTGGATGACAATAAAAGCTGACACCAAGGATCAAGGATAATGGGAACGTTGCAAACTAAAATGTATAAAGTTGAGCGCGCTGGATGGACCAGCTACTTTGATTTGTTTGTATCTCCTAGCGCCAAGGCACGGTCAGTGGGGTGTATAATGTGCTGTACGATAATGGGCACATCAAGAGCAAACGGATATCATTTTAGCGGGAGGGCGATATGGACAAAAGAATATTGAATTTGCATATACAAAACATTGGACGCGGGCTTAATAGAAAAAATGAATGGTATGGCCATAACGTTAAAAGCTTGGCGGCTTTGGTTGGATACATAGAGGAGCTTAAAGACAGGGTGGAAATAAAAAACAATAAGATACAGATGCTGGTTGCCAGGCTTAGAGAAAAAGAATCCGCGCTACAAGAAGAGGCAAACGATGAAACATACGACCAGTTTTCACGGCAGGGCTGACGGCGATCAGTGCTCTGGCTGCGTCAATCTCGACATCGAGTACTACGCCGATGCCTGCGCCAAGTGCGCGAGGTTCTATCGGGACAAGTACGATGACGGCTTGACGGATGACGGGACAAGTGATATAGTCGAGGTTGTCAGATGATTGTCGGCGGAGTGGTAGTCCTCCGAGAATCATTCCGCGTCCATAGCCCCCTAGCCGACTACCACGGCGAAAGGGGCTTTTTATTTTGGAGGGCGACATGAACGAACTTATCAAGATCGACGGCGTACTGGCAATGGACTCGCGGGAAATAGCGGAGTTGACAGGGAAGGCCCATGACAAGGTTGTGGCCGATATCGTCAACCAGCTTGAGATTGTGGGAGATATCGCGGCTTTTCGCGATATCTATTACGACTCGATGAACCGGCGGCAACTTTGCTATAAGCTCCCGTACCGAGAAACCATGATCCTCGTCTCCGGCTATTCCGTCGAGATACGAGCAAGAATAATTGACCGATGGATGGAGCTGGAACGAGACAATGCACCATCAATCCCAAAGACCTACGCCGAGGCGCTTCAGCTCGCCGCCGATCAAGCCAAAGAGATTGAGACGAAAACAGCCGAGCTTGCCATAGCCGCGCCGAAGGTCGAGTCGTTCAACGCACTTATGCGCTCAGAGCGAAACATGAGCATAACTGACGCGGCAAAGCACTTCGGGCTGCATCCGAAGCTGGAAGTATTCCCGTATCTCCGGGCTCGCGGGTACCTGACGCTATCAGACCTCCCGACGCAGGCCGCGATCGATGCCGGGTATCTGTCGCTCAAAGAGGTCAAGGCCCAGGACGGGCGGGTATGGCCGCAGGCCGTCGTCGAGGCGTGGCAACTGGAGAACTGGCGCGCGCACGTCATTCACCAGATCAAGCGATGGATAACCGAGTTGAGGATCGAGGGCGGGAGATGACCAGCCTGTTCCCCCGCGAAGAGTGGGAAGCAAAGTACCCCGCGCTGAATACCCGCTATCTTGCCTACTGCCACCACTGCGGCACGACGCCGGAGGCATGGGAGTCCAACATCGACTTCATGGAGTTCATCAGCCGGACGTCGGCTGGATATTTAAAAGAGAAAGGCATCGAGACGTTGCGCGGACGCACGGACACTGGATTCCACGAGTACACTGACTGGATATGGGCGCATGGCGGGGAGTATATGACAGCATGATGACCGTCGGAGTATTGGTTCTAACCACCCTGAAAGACCGACACACACAGCGTGGAACTGGGGGGCTTTTAGCTGTCCCTAAAATGACCATTGGATTTTCCGAGATTATCCGCGATGCAATGCGGTCATTTGAAATAAAATATATAACTGATCCGCTGGATAAGTCTTGTGAATATGTTCTTGCTTCACTGGTATCGTGGTACGATGTGTATAATTTAATCGTGACTTTGGGGGGAGCAAGACCCCCGTATAAACTTGTTATAGGTGGCCCTGGGGTGATCAATGTATGGCCATTGGCCCCGCTTATATGGGCCGCGTGTGTCGGGCGCGCGGAGGGACTCATAGAAAGAATAATCGCGCACGACCAAACCATTCCTAATGTATGGTATCGTGACGATCCTGTCGGGAAAATGTATTCGATAGGGCAAGCCACACGGCGCATAGGCGACGGGCGGGAATATGAGGGAGCGATAGGATGCCCTAGAAAATGCTACTTCTGTGAGTATGGATGGAAATACCAGTATCAATCATTTTCCGGACAATACGAAGAATATCGAAACAACGAATCTTTTTTTAGCGACGTTGATTTCAAGAGTCGAGGAAGCGCTACGGCTGGAATCGACGGGCTCACAGAACGAGAGCGATACATAGTCAACAAGCCGCTGTCAACCGACGCAATCATAGAAAAGCTGGGCGAGCACAGATTCAGAGACAATTATAGACTGAAACTGTTTGTTGTTACCGCATATCCATTCACCGATGGATATGATTTTGATGAATGGGCCGCGACCATAGAACGAGCCGCCAAAATTGTCAAGAATAAGATAACAATAATGTTGTCATTGTCTCATTTCTGCCCTATGCCATTCACTCCGATGGAAGAAGAACGCGTTCTGATGGTTGAGCGGAAGCAACGGGCTCCAACACAAGTGGGGAAAATTAAGTGGATGACTTACCTTCAAGGCACGACTTATTCCAGCGCGGCGTATGAATCATTGCTATATCGCGGACGATCGGGAGATGATGTTGTCGGGTTTGTTTCCAACAATGCCCCAAGCGGAAAAACTGCATGGAAAATAGCTGACGCATTCCCCCATGTCATCGAAGGCGGATATATCCCGGCTGGAAACATCGTGAGGCCATACAACGTGGAAAACGGCAAAAGAGACTACAAGAGGAGGATAGCCTTGATGAATGCTATTGACATAGAAAACAAGATAACATACACGACAAAGCGAGCGCACGGTAAGCAGCGAAAAATGGTTCCGGTTACGATGACTGGAGTTGTAATAGAAATAATAACGGAAGGGGTGCTCCTGGTATTGAGCGGAGATGGGAAAAAAGAGGCGGTAATAGAGGGTAACATACTCCGTGGGGATATTCCGGCATTTTCAGTGACACAGATCAAGTGCAAACAGAAGAGCTTGTTTTGCGACCAAACTTAAGCGGGGTAGCCAGCGAAGAGACACGGCGGGAATATTCGAGTCAGTCAATCAAGCACGTAAAAACGGGTGGAATAATCCTGTACCATATGGATTTACCGATATGCGCGTTGGGAAAAACAAGACAAGAGTAACCATTTTTAACGAAAAAAAATGATGCTTGATATTGTATATAAAAATATGGTATAATACCGGCACGCATGAGCATATACGATTACATTTCAGACGAATCAATAAGGCTCAGAATTTCACGAAGAAAAAGAAAAATACATCATTACGACGAGCGCGAAGAATTTGAAAATGAAACATATTTGGAGTTATACGACTTTATGCCGTTTGACCGTCACGAGGTAAATGAAATAATTGACCGTGTGTATCGCAAATATTCAAATGGAGAAGACAATTGATTATCGGCGATATGTCAGTTGACCCGAGAAGGGTTATAGCTGCCGACCTTGAATATACTCGCGGAATGTGGATTATGACGGTACAGTACATGGTTAACGATACGGTTGCATCGCTCGATAATTGTTTTATTGATCGAGTTGAAGCTGTAAGAGAGCTTGAAAGGCTCGACGAAAAATCATACAAGGCCGATTTAATTGACGCCATATCAAACAAAGAAATTGACGATGCAGATGATGAATATAATACGATAAGTAAAGCTTTGCTAGGTGAGAGGCCAAATGACTGAATCAGAGCTTAGGACGCAATCGGACAAGTACAACGCGGCGACCGCAGTTACCATGGGCTATCAGGAGATATACAACTCTGCGGCCAATTGGCAGACGATCATGGATGCGTTTGAGATCGGCCAAGCCAAAGACTTGAACGAAGAGCCGAAAAAGCTATTGAAGCCGGTAGTTCTGACAGGTTCGGGGCCGTCGCTTGACGACTCGATAGAAAAACTGAGGCTGTGGCAAGGCGCGATTGTCTGCCACTACTCACAGGCGTTGACCTTGATGCACTATGACATTGAACCAGACTACATCGTCGCACTTGACGCAATATGCAACTGGGAAGGCTTGCAGGGTGTACCATGGGAAAAAACTAAAACAAAGCTTGTATTGCACGCGGGGATGTGGCCGAGCCTTGTCAAGAACTGGCCCAATGAAATGCTGTTCTACCGGCAGAATATGGGCAAACCTGACAGTTTCGGAATGAGTGAGCAAAAGATCATGTATAGCGATAGGCCCGGAACTTTGGAAGATGCGCTGGCGACACGCGTTAAATTCATCCCGAAGATAAAGACCGAGTTGACTATGTTTGCTTGCACCCCGCCAGCGCAATTGTTTGTTGCCCAGGTGCTACAGTATGGCAACGTGTTTTTATCCGGGATGGACTTTGCTTATCACGGGCGCAAAGAGCGCTTTACCAACTGGATCGTAACTGACGAAGGATGGAAATCAGAAGAGCATATTTTGCCAGAGCGTGAATATGTCAAGACAAACAACGGGCTTGATACCGATCCATTACATTTATATTACAAAAAGAACATGATATCGGCTTGTAGGTTGTCGGGGCAACAGATATATACAACTGACAAAGGTGCGATAACAGAGATGCCATACATCTCAATTGATGATTTGATCTCTGGTAAAAAGCTACCTAAAATCGATCCTGAAACCCGCAAGAAAACGTACGACAGATACCTTGCGTCAATTTCATGTTTTGCCATCGATTACGAAAAAGGATCGTCGTTTGTAGAAGTTAAAGACCCCGAACGCGACTTGACCGGGTTCATGATGATGCGCAACCGCTCGTATGGGTGCAAATCGTGTGGGGCAGAGATGAACGCCAGCGATGATATTGACCATACCGGAGACAAGTGCCCGCAATGCCAAAATGGAAAGATTACAAGAATCAATCCGGTTGACATTGAATCGAACATGAAGCGGATACGAAAAGCGATAGAGTTCAACAAGGTGGCAAAGTGACACTACTTATAACTGGCGGCACTGGATTCCTTGGGCAAGCCGTAACAAAGTACGTGCTTGCAAATACCGATCTTGACGTTATCGTATTCAGTCGCGACGAATACAAGCAATGGATAATGCAGTCGGAGATAAACAACCCGAGAGTAACGTACATGCTTGGCGATTTGCGCGACCGCAACCGAGTATTCGAGGCCGTGTCATGGGCTGATTATTGCATCCATGGTGGGGCTTTGAAGCACGTTTGGGCCGGGGAACAGCATCCATGGGAAGTTATACAGACAAATATACACGGGACTAAAAACGTGGTTGACGCTTGTAATGAGTACGATTGCAAGATGGTACTTGTTTCATCGGATAAAGCCGTCGAGCCGATGAATCTGTACGGATGCACCAAGATGGCCGCCGAAGCTTTGACGCTGAACGGTAATCAGCGTGTAGTCAGGTACGGGAACGTCTTCGGCTCTCGCGGTTCAGTTCTTCACAAGTTCAATGAATGGGTTGCAAAGGGCCATAGTTTCAAGATTACCGATATGCGAATGACTCGGTTTGTCATCACGATTGACGAGGCGGTAAAACTTGTTTTGCAGACATTGGACAAGCCTCCGAAGTCGCTGAACATACCGACGCTCCCGGCGATGCGGATAGTTGATCTTGCAAAGGCGTTTGACCCTGACGCGGTAATTGACGAGATTGGGATTTTCCCTGGGGAGAAGTTGCACGAAAGTCTGTCGCTTACACAATCGAGCGAGGATGCAAGAAAGCTGACCGTCGATGAGATCAAGGAGCTTATACGTGAGTCCATATGATTCAGTGGACGAGCTTGAGCGCCGTGTAGCCGAGTACGCCGGTGCGCCGTATGCAGTCGCGGTCGATTCGTGTAGCAACGCTTTGCTGATATCGTTTGCGTATCGGTAGGGGCGGGTTCATTCTGACCGATGACAAGGATGCCGTGCCGAGGCTCAAGCGGATGCGGTACGATGGGCGGGCTGTCGGGGTTCCACCGAAAGATGATAGTTTCAGCCGTGGGTTCCACAGTTACATGCTTCCCGAGGAAGCCAGTCGCGGTCTGATGCTGATGATGAATATCAAAAAAGACAACCCAGACATACCGCACGATGGATACACCGACCTTTCAAAGCATCCTGTATTTGCGAGGTGCCGATGATTCTCATACTAGATTGCGGGTCTGGTAATTCGTGCAGAAACGACAAGTCTATCGTCGAAAAGATGATAAAAGAAATTGCCTACGTTGACAGCGGTAGGCATCAGGTTTATCTCAAGTGGCAACTGTTCAAAGACGCGCCGCCTAACATACCGCTTGAGCATGATGTATTCCGGCACGCATACGAGTACGCCGACCGATTCGCCTATGAGACAACCGCGAGCGTGTTTGACCTTGACTCAATGCGGTTCCTTATGGGATTCGATGTGCCGTTTGTAAAGATCGCCAATCGACCAGACCTGTACTACCTCGCCGAATATTCAACGGTTCCGGTTTACGTTTCGACTTCACAAAGCGGGCTTGACCTTCCGGGCGAAGTCAACCTTGCGTGCATCTCAAACTATCCTGCAACCGTCGAGCAATACGAAGATGCGTTTACCGATGATGAACTAAAGTACATCAGCGACCATACATCGGGGTGGGACTTGTACAGATTGCACCTTCCGTGCATCATTGAAAAGCATTACGTGCATGAGCGAAGGATTGACAATCCAGACGCTGGAAGTTTCGCGGTTACTCCGAGCGAACTTGCGGAGGTACTATGATTCTATGTATTATTATATAAGTAAGGATGACTTGTGAATATCGCGTATGTACAAGCCAGGGGAGGCTCGAAGCGCTTCCCATGGGCTGAATATGTTTTAGCTAACGCTTGCGACATAAACACGCCGGAGGATTTGGAATTGGCAAAGATTAAGGCTGGGCTATGAAAACGTGTAAAAGCTGTATTTATTGGGTTGACCCACAAGATTCATACGACGAAATTATACACCCTTGGGATCATGATACTGAGTCGCAAAAAATGGACATGCCGTTTGAGGTTAAAAAATGCACTTCTGACAATATAACGTTATTCGAACGAAACCCTGATTCTAAGGGTGTGTCACTATGTGATGGGTCTAATTATAGGGCAACTATGTACACTGGGCAAGATTATGGCTGTGTTAACCACAGGGCGAAAAATGAACGAAACTGATTTTTGGGCTGGCAACTTCGGAAACGATTACACTGACCGCAACACTGGAAACGCGATGATCGAGTCGAACATAAGTCTGTTTGCCGATGCGCTTGCCAAAACTAAAAATGTAAAGACGATGATCGAGCTTGGATGCAACAAAGGCTTGAACCTTGCGGCTATTGATTACATTGATCCTTCGATTGTCGCGACAGGAATAGACGTAAATGCGAAAGCCTTGCTTGACCTTGCCAATCTGTTTGAAGATCTAAAAAAGGATCAACCGTACACGTTCAGAAGCTCAATCCAAGACTTCGAGACAGAAGAGAAGTACGACCTTGTGCTGACAAAAGGCGTGCTGATACATATCAACCCCGATGACTTGCCGACCGTGTACGAGAAGATGTACGATCTGTCAAGCAAGTATATCCTGGTTGCCGAGTACTTCAACCCGACACCTGTAGAAATAACCTATCGCGGTCATCACGGGAGATTGTGGAAGCGAGACTTTGCTGGAGAGATGATTGATAAGTACAATCTAAAACTTGTCTCATATGGATTTGTGTACTCGCGGGACAAGTACCCGCAGGACAATTTGCACTATTTCCTACTTTCCAGGGAGGCATAATGACAAGGCTTTGCAGTGTCTGCGGATTTCCGCTTGGAACCCGACCGGGTTTGTTAGAGGTCAACGGTGTGTGTGGCGCTTGCGTGAACAACGAGGCGAAGAAGAAGATGGTTGCCGATGGCGTATTCGCCGAACGCCAGAAATGGTTGTCGCAATACATCAAGGACAACCGAACCAACGAAAAGTACGATTGTGTCATTGCGGTAAGTGGTGGGAAAGATTCCCACGCGATAGTAAAAAGGCTGATAGAAAACCATGGAGTAAAGAACCCGCTATTGGTAAGCGTGACAGACGAGTTCACGCATACGAAGGCAGGGAAGCATAACATTGACAATCTGGTCAACCGATACGACCTTGACCTTATAACCTTCCGGTGTAGCCCGCAGACGTTCAAGCGCGAGACGCTGAAAGACTTTGAGAACGAACTGCACCCACTGAAATGGATCGAAGAAAAGATATACGCTGTCCCCGTGGAGATAGCGAAAGCATACGGTATTAAACTGGTATTCTTTGGGGAAAACAGCTCGTTCGAGTATGGTACTAGTACCGAGCTTGACATATTCCATCCAAACAGTGACGGCAATGTGAACATCGTGTACATGGGGGCCATCTATCCCTATTCCATCACCGACAGCCTTGAGCAAGCACGGTCAATCGGTTTCAAAGACCTTGACGACTTCAACGAATGGCCGAGGCAGGGTAGCATTGATCAGTTTGCGCAGATTGACTCGATAGCGTATATCATACAATTATTTACCAAGCACGCAAAATTTGGGTTCCAACGCGTTGCCGATATTGCGTGCCGATACGTTCGAGAAGGCAAGCTGACGCGGGAACAGGCTAGGGCGCTTATAGATGAGAAGGATCATATATGCGATCCTATGGCTAAGACTGATTTCTGCCAGACGATAGGCATCACAGAAGAATACTTTGACGAGGTAGTCAAAAAGCATACGGTATCTAGATAGCCGCTAAATATGCCCGCTACGGCCCAATTTAAGGCCGTAGCGGGGTTTCCCATTGCTTGTTTTTAGCTAGATATTCGTCTAGTTCTTTAAAAGCCTCTTCTAAGTCATGATCTATTTTAATATTGGTTTTGCGGTTAAAATGTATTGATTTTGGTTTGCTAATTGGTATAATGTCATTTTCATGATTTATTCCATAACTGATTATTAAAAAAGATAGTGGGATTGTTGTAAAAAGAATTTTAAATGTATCTGTCATTAAGCAATAAATCAGCGGAAGCCAAAATTCTAATATCCCAAAAGGTATGAATAATTTCATTGGCAAACCACATGTTTTTGCTTTCATAAAACGATAATACATGTTTTTTTAATAAAAGTCAATTCATAGCAAGGAGCTTTCAATGCCATTCAAGCCCGGACAAAGTGGAAACCCGGCTGGGCGTCCATCGATGCCCGGCGAGTTGAAAGTTAAAATATGCTCAGAGATTCCGGGGGTTATTGACTTTTGGATCGCTACATATAAAAACGACGTGGAAACATTTGCCAACCGAAACAAAGCCGCCGAGAACCTTATCGCTTATGGGTACGGAAAGCCTAAGGAAATAATGGAAATTGAGCATATAGGCGAAGTCATAGAATCACATGAGGAAACGCTAAGGAAAATAGATGAGCTACTTGCAAGACGCGGAGCTTCTACGGCTTCTAGAGAAAGCTGACAGGGAACGAGTAGCCCCACGGCTTGAAGCGTTCCGAAAGCCAGCAAGGATAAAAGGTTGCCACGGTGGGCGCGGCGCTGGTGCAAAGTCTTGGAGTATTGCCAGTCTGTTGATTCAAGCGGCCAGCGTAAAACCGTTAGACATTGCCTGTTTGCGAGAAGTGCAGCTGACCCTTGAAGAGTCGGTATGGAAGCTGTTACGAGACACCATCGAGCGGCTAAAGTATCCGGGCTGGATTGTAACCAAAGAGGCGATAAACAACGTTAATGGCTCGCACATAATATTCAGGGGCATTTCAGACTTACGCGCTGACCAATTAAAATCCCTAGAAGGGTTTGATATATTCTGGATAGAGGAAGCGCAGAGTATAACAGAGCACTCGCTTGACGTGCTGATGCCGACTATCCGCAAGGAAGGTTCCGAGTTGTGGTTCTCAATGAACCGCGACAAGGACGTTGATCCTATCATCGGCAGGCTGTGGAACACCAACCGGAAAGATGCTATCCTGATCGCTCTTGAACCGGGAGCCAAAGACAATCCGTGGTGGACAAAAGAGCTTCAAACCGAGATGGAATACGATTTCGCCCGCGATCCTGAACTGGCCTTGCATATCTGGAACGGTGCTCCACGCAATCAAGACCCGCAATCCATCTTTTCCCGCAGCGCTATCCGTGCCGCAATGGACAGGCGGCTTACAGTTGCAGACAATGCTCCGATTGTGCTTGGCGTTGACGTTGCCCGCTTTGGGGATGACCAGACGGTTATATACAAGCGTAAAGGCATGAAGGTCATCGGTCATAAAAAGCTTATCAAAGCAGATACGCAACGTGTCGCTAGAGAAGTATGGGATATGGCTGGACGCGATCCTAACGTTCCGATCAACGTTGACGATTCAGGCGTAGGCGGCGGAGTTACTGACAAGCTCAAGGACATGGGCGCAAATGCAATCCCAGTGCTAAACGGCGATCCTGCTTGGGACGATGACAGGTTCACGACATGCGCAGATGAGCAATGGTTTAACTTTCCGATAGATGAGGCTGAAATACCAGACGATCCTGCCTTAATGGAAGAATTGTCTGGACGTGTATATTTTTATACACCCAAAGACCAGAAAAAAATCGAGCCTAAAAAAGACTACAAAAAGCGGTATGGTGCAAGCCCAGACAGCGCTGACGCTTTGCTGCTTTGCTACTATGTTACAAGACTGGGTAGAGTATCATCCGCTGATGCTGGGAATCTGGGCTTCTAAAATCTAAGGGGACAACATGCAGAAACTTCGCACAGACAAGGACGAGCTAAGTCCTAAAGATATCCTCGAATACATAGAAACATACGAAAAGGAAACTGTTCCCAAGCTTGACATGCTTTGGGATTATTACTTAGGGAAGAATACAAAGATACTATCCAAGCGGTCAATCCCTGACAATCCAGACAACAAGACTCCAGTAAGCTATGGCCGCAAGATCATAACCACGTTTACAGGTTACGCTTACAGACCACGGTACATAACGTACAAGTCAGAAAACGAAGCGTACCTTGGCGAGCTTGAAGCTACCTTTGACGAGAACAACGAGCATATTAAAACGTCGCTTAACGGGCGAAATACGGGCATATTCGGCGTATCGTACGAGATGCTATACATAGGAGAAAACCGCCTTGGACAACCAGAAACAAAGTTTGCTGTTATTGATCCTCGTGAGCTTATTCTTCTTAATGATTTTTCTATAGAGCCGGTAAAGAATTTCGCGATTCGTTTCTACATGGTTAACCCTGAACTGTACAAGGTCGTTGTCTACGATGACAACAAGCTGACCATGTACGACATGATACGAGACAGAAACAAATATTCATCCAAGCTTGTGTTGACCGGAACCGAAGCTCACTACTTTGGCGAGTTGCCGATCATAGCCTACTACCTAGGAGATGAGATACAAGGCATTATCGAGCCGGTTATTCCGTTGATCGATGACTATGATGTACTGGTATCCGATTCGATGGTAGAGTTTGACCGATATGCAAACTCGTACTTGAAGCTTGTCAAGATGTCCATCGGTGCGGAAGATCAACGCAACCTTAAGCGCAAGCGTATATTTGAGCAGTTGCCTGATAAGGACGCGGTTAGTTTCCTGACCAAAGACATACCAACTGCTTATATCGAATTTATGACAAAACTCATACGCGATCAGATACACATACAGAGTCACGTGCCAGATTTAGGATCGGGCTCTTTCGCTGATGGTATTTCTGGTGTCGCCGTGGACCGTCTGATGTTCGACTTTGAAAACGTAGTATCAAACGCTGAGGCCGAGTTCGACACTGGACTATACGACCGCATACGATTGATAACCAATATGTACGGCATCATGGGCCGCACTGCCGGAACCTTCGACGAGATCATGATATCGCACAAGCGCAACAAGCCGAATAACGGGCTTGAGTTTAGCCAGATCGCACTTAATCTTAAAAATACTGGAATCAGCCAGTACGCTATTGTTGACTACATGCCCGATGATATAATCCCTGATACCGACGCTGAGCTAGAGCGCGAGAAGGAAGAGCAAGACGCGGCTATGGCTGATATCGAGGATATACCGAATCCCGATGACAATCCCGAGGAGGTAGACAATGGCGACCGCTGACCAACTACCCGGAGAGCTTGACTTGACGGTTGTCCAAGGCGACGACCTGAATATACAATTGTCGGTTGACGAAAATCTATCTGGATATACCTTTGTTGCATCGGTGCATGAGATCAACGGTACTACGCAGACAGTAACAACCGCTTTGACTACAGCCACTTCAATATCAACTTTGCAAGTATCGTTCCCAGCTAGCGTTACGTCTGCTCTTGCTGTAACCGGAAGTGATGGTGCTCATAACTGGAAGGCCGTATATACCGATCCGTCAAACCTCACGCGCACATGGGTAAAAGGCGCGTTTACCGTGCTGACTAAGATATGAGCCAGATCAATGTACTAGTCCCGTCACAAATATCTGTCGAGGCCGTAACAGGATCGACGTATACCGTTATCACTACGACTCCTACAGCCATAGCCTTGACGGTATCGAATAGCGCCGGCCCCATTGGGTTGACCGGAGCTACTGGAGCCACTGGGCCAACAGGCGCAACTGGAGACACCGGAGCAACCGGTGAATCCATCGTAGGACCGACTGGCGAAACTGGTCTTACAGGATCAACAGGGCCTACTGGCATGACTGGCGCTACCGGGTTGACCGGGCCTACAGGAGAAACCGGATTAACAGGGGCAACGGGACAGACCGGCCTTACTGGTGCAACAGGCCCGACAGGTGTTACGGGAAGCACCGGCGCAACTGGTACAGCCGGTATAGGCATACCTGCAAGCGGCGCGTCTGGATACGTTCTGACAAAGGCGTCTGACGCTGACTATGACACTACATGGGCTGTTGGCGGCGGTAGCGGAGGATACGTTGCCAGCTACGATACGTCGATAGCGTTTAGCACACAATCGCAACTACAGACCGTCGCGGTTACAACGGCTACGGCTATCACTTCGACGCAAGTAATCACTGTTCGATATCTGACAGGCCATGAAGACTTGACGTTACAGAATGTTGATATACGCGAATATTCACGGAGTGCTGAAAGCTCGTTTACGGTTATCGCAATCGCTCCGCAAGGTGCAAGCGGTACATATTCCATACGTTGTATTGTAAGCGGGGTATAAGATGTCCATACAGATTATTGATAATTCAGGGCAAACAAACGGGCTTAAAGTAACAGCCTCGGGATATGCCGCGATTGAGCCTACGCGCGACTATGACGAAGCTGGAATTGTAGCTATGGCCGCAGAAACAAACCCCGAAGGCGTTGGGTCAGGGCGAAAAGTAATTGTAGCTGATATGTCAAATGATTTCCGTTTGCGCGTCGGGCTTGACTCAATGCTGTGGCGTGACACGTATTCGCATACCGTGGTAAATACTTCAAAATACAAAGTTGTAAACACTACCATGACCAACGCTCTTTCAGGCGGGCGATGGGTACTTAACAACGCGGCATCCGTTGCGTCGTCAATAGCATGCGTGGTTCAGAGCTATATGACGTTTCCGCTTAATCTTTCCGGAACGCTATACGCTGACTTTGAATGTGGCGTACTGAATGCTCCGGTAACAAACAACGTATGTGAGTGGGGATTGTTCCAAGCGGCTTCGTATACTTCACCATCTGACGGGGTGTTTTTTAGGCTTAACGGGGCGGGAGTATTGCAAGGTGTTACGTGTTCAAATTCAAGCGAGTCGGTAATAGGTCTTGTATCGGCTCCTGCTGTACCATACGCTATTAGCGCCGGAACAATATATCACTTTTTAGTAGCAATACATAACGACATTGCAGAGTTTTGGATAAACGACGTACTTACCGGGACAATAGACACGGGAGCGGCGCTAGGGGCTCCGATGCTTGCGATGAGCGAGCCGCTTTCATTTAGAATAGTAAACGTCGCGGCTACAGCTTTGGGTCAGCAGTTTTTGGTTGTTGCAACTTCGGTCACGCGCGGAGATATGGACGTTATGCGGGCATGGCCTACTGTGCAAGTCGGCATGGGGAACTCGTGCTACAACGTGCCAGATGGTACGGCGGCGGGTTCAACAGGATCTTACATACTTTCAACCGCTCCGGTTACTATAAGCGCGGCTTCGCAGTTGTCAAGCACTGCGGCATATTCTACCCTTGGGGGCCAGTTTGCTCTTGCATCGATCGCTTCGGCGGAGACAGACGTGCTTGTTTTCAACTACCTTAACCCGGCTCAGACGTCGGCGATACCGGGAAAAAATCTTATCATACGTGGAGTTACCATTGATACGGTAAACCTCGGGGTTGTTGGATCAGCCGTAGGAGTTGTCCAGCAATGGAGCCTTGGAGTAGGCGGTACCGCGGTGGCAATGCCCGCAGACAGCGCTACCGCAGGAACTCGAGCGTACAGGCGAGTACCGCTTGGGTTTACTTCATTCCCGGCATCTGCCGAAATTGGAGCGCAATCTCCAAAAACAATAGACGTAAACCTTGACTCGCCGATAATCACAGAGCCTGGAACGTATCTTGCGGTATACATGAAGCCAATATGCGGGCCGCTTAATACAGGGCAGATCACGCGCGGTACGTGCTTTATCAACGGGTACTTTGAATGAGCCTTTCCCCTCTTGCGAGGGGAAAGCGCGTCACAGATGATCTATGAAAAACTGCATGGCTTCTTTGGTGTCGTCGAACGCGTGTATATCAAAGCCTTCTTTGACGTGGGAGTCTATGCATTCTTGACCTGTTTTATTGGCATATGACCATCCTTGCTCTGAAGGGCACGGAATGCTAAAAGTATAAAATCTAAAATGATCACCATTACCATCCCCGGCCAGAATATATGGATCACCATTTTTTATTGCAACATACAGTTTTTCTTTGGCATACACGATCTTATCGCCTTTCTCGATAATCTCGCGTAGCTTCTGGGCCTCTTCCTCGATTGCGTCGAGTCGCTTCATTGCCTCTTTCTTGTCCATGTTACCTCCGTTTGTTCCGCAGTCTTTGATAAAATTGAATCCGTCATGCCACGACCAGTCATGATCAGGTGACGATGAATCTTCAAACTTGCCCAAATCGCCACTCCCAAAAGTGCATAGATGTGGCTTGCCGTCAAGAATAAAGTCCATTTCTCCGTTTGAATTCCATTCATCTTGGCGCTTTTTAGGCCCTGTCCACCTGTAATAATGTCCTGTCTTTAATTTCATCGGAGCCTCCATAGCAATACTAGTATATCGCTCCATAATCAATATGTCAAGGTGGTAAAATGAGCCTAGCGCAAGATGAAGCACGTCGAGCCTTATACTTTACCCGCGCCGAGCGTAACTACGAAAAACAGATAGCCAAGATCATGCGCGATGCCTTAAATGACATCCGCGTGGAAATGTCAAAAATATACGAGAAATATGCAACTAATGGTATATTGACCAAAGCGCAAATGACCCAGTACAACCGGCTGAACAACCTTGAAGCGAGCATCAAGGCAATCGTGAAGCCCGCTACAAGTAAAGCGATCAAGGTAATAGACAAGCTACGGCCAGAGGAATACGGAGAAGCGTTCTTCCGTACCGCGTGGGCGATAGACAACAACACTACGCTATCGTTGAAGTTCGGCGCGTTGAACAAGGAAGCGGTTGAGCGCAACCTTGACAATCCGTTCTACACAAGCGCAAAAGAATCGATACTGCTTAACACCGTACCACAATTCCGCAACGCGATCAACAAAGGCTTGGCGCTTGGACAGTCATATCCAGAAATGATGAAAGACATCAAGACGGCTGTCAACGGTAAAAACTACGAGATCATGCGGGTACTACGAACCGAGCTACACTCGGCGCAAGAAGGCGGGACATCGGCAGGGTATGAGGCGGCGCTTGAGCAAGGTGTCAAGGGCAAGGTGGTATGGACATCGACCTTTGACGACCGTACACGCGAAGACCACATCGCAATGGATGGCGTGGAGCGAGATGACGACGGCATGTTCCGTGGCGCTGTAGGCGAGACACCGTATCCGGGGTGGGAAGGCATGGAAGCCGGACAGCGAATAAACTGCCGATGCGACATACGCTTCGAACTTGAAGGCTTGTCGGCGAAAGATTTGGGACGCGATGAAAAAACAACCTTTGACGAATGGGCGAAGGATAAAGACTACTGGAAATAGGAGAAACACATGGCCGAGGAATTGAAGCTCGAGTCTGTATCTATGGGGACAGAACAGGTAGATGTCAAAGCACTTACCGAACAACTGGATCACATCAAACAGGCGCAAGCTGGTAGCGACAAAGCGTACCAAGAGGCGGCGCGAAAAGCCATGGCACTTGAAGCCGAGCTTGAAAAGATGCGTAAGGAAAAGATGAGCGAAAAAGAAAAGGCCGAGTACGAGATCAAGCAAAAGGAAATCCAGCTTGAACAGAAATCCAGAGAAGTAGCCGAGGCAACGTTGCGCTTCTCGAAGATGCAAGTGTTGGGCGAAAAGAAAGTACCGCTTGAGTTCGCAGAGTACATCGGTGGCGCAAACGAGGACGAGATACGAGTAAATGCAGACACCTTCCTTAAACGTTTCAACGAAGCGGTTGGCAAAGGGGTTACTGAAAAGCTCGCGGGAACTACAAAACCAGAGGCCGGGAATGAATCGACCAAACAGGTCGATGTTAGCACCATGTCATTCAAGGACATGGATCGACTTGCAAGAGAAGGCAAACTTTAAGGAGTAAACAATGGGACTCGACAATTTTACGCCGACTGTATGGGCGAAGAGCCTGCTCAGTCCGCTGTACAAGGCGTTGGTATATGGCTCTCTGGTCAACCGTGACTATGAGGGCGAGATATCCAGCCTTGGCGACAGCGTGAAGATCAATGAAATCGGGGATATCACCGTTTCCGATTTCTCAAAATTCACCACGACCGGAAGCACGTCTACCGCGCTTTCGTGGCAAGCTCTGACCTCTGCCCAGAAGATGCTGTACATCGACAAAGCCAAGAGTTTCAGCTTTGCCATAGACAACGTTGACATGGCGCAGAACAGCCCGAAGGTTATGAGCGAGGCCATGACCCGCGCCGCGTATGCCATCGCCGATCAGATCGATCAGGACATCGCCGCGAAGATCGCTTCTGGCGCTGGCACCTATGTCACTGCCGCGACGGTATCTGCCGGTTCAACGCTCGCCATGTACGCGTACTTTGCGCGCAAGCTCGACGAGAAGAACGTTCCGCACGGTGGCCGCTTTGTGGTCATTCCCCCGTTTGCTCATCAGGCGTTGCTTGTCGCAATGACCGGAGCCAACGGCATCACCAACGTAGGTGTTCCAAAGGTATTTGACAATGGGCTTATTGTCAACGGCTATGTCGGCCAAGTGTACGGCTTCAACGTGCTCGTGTCCAACAACTGCCCGACCTCGAGCGGCACGGTGATCTGCGCGTTTGACCGATCTGCGGTAACGTTTGCCGGGCAACTGTCCAAGATAGCCCGCGTTGAGCGCGAGGATTATTTCGACGAAGGCGTAAAGGGCTTGTACCTCTACGGCTGCAAAGTGGTACGTCCAAATGCGCTTCTGTGCATGGACGTAACGGAGGGTTGAGTATATGGCTAGTACAGCATTCTCTGCAATCACCGCGCTTATTTCAGGGGCAGACGCAACGCTTGGCGCGCACTACGGTGCTACTACGGCGTCGGGGGATACTTGCACGATTACCGCTCCGGCGGGGACGTGCTTTGACCTCAGCAAACTTCTGCTAAGGATGCGCACTTCCACCGGGTCGGCTTATACCAATGTGACAATTGGCGTAGGCTCGACATATTCCAGCATCGGCCTTGGAGCATACACGGTTACTGTTCCGAGCGCGGGCACGGCTATTTATGTTGGCGGCAAGGATTTTGAGTCTGCCCGCTTCCTCACTCAGTCTGCGCAGTCTGTCATCATCACGGTGGCAACAGGCGCGAGCGCGATCAACTACGAGGCGGTAGTACTGCCGAGTGGTTATACAGCGTAAATAATCGGTAGCCGTCTTAATCGACGGCTACCTTTCAAGGAGACAACATGATCGTAACGGCAACCGAGGTCACGCTATATACAGATATATCCGCGAGCGCCGGAACGATTACCGAGTCCGGATTGATACCTATTGTACAAGATAGAATAAACGAGATAACGCATAACTACTTTGACTCAGATATGTACATCGGCGGAACTATTACCTTCAACGCGACCGCCGGAACGATAACCGCAGGATCAGATTGGGACGTTGAAGGCTTCATGGCTGGAGATGAAATCTATGTGTATGGATCATTCCGCAACGATGGATACTTTGTCGTTGGATCAGTTACTACTACCACTCTGACCGTATCAAGCGCAGACACGATCATCAACGAGCCGTCTGGCCGATCAATACTTGTCACGGTAGTACAATGGCCTGACGCCTTAAGGTACATTGCGGCGCAACTGCTAAAGTACGATTACGACGACAGAGGATCGCGTACTATCGGAGTCAACTCTGAAACGCTTGGGCCGTATAGTGTAAGCTACGGCACTGCAACGTTCAATCCACAGCATTACGGATACCCGCAAGAGCTTATTGATTTATTGTCGCCATACACTCGCGTGAGGGTAAGCTAGTGCTTTTAAACATGTTAAACCTTCGCAACGTGGTTAAAATAAAACGCATTACCGAAAGCTACGACGGACTAGGCGGAATGTCTGGATCGTCAAGTTTGACAACGCTTGCACGGTGCAATATCTGGCAACCTTCGTCTACCGATGCGACGATATCGGACAAGGTGACAAAATACTCCACGCATGTACTTGCGTTGGAGCAAGGCGCTTATACCTTTATCGATGCTGACCGTGAACTGACGTACAACGGGAACACGTACGAGATTACCGGACACTCTGACAACGTGGCTAATCGTGGCAAGCTATTGATTGTAGGTCTTAAATGGCTGTCATGAGGCGATCCCAAAAAGATGGAGTTCTATTTGAATGGAATGGCGACGAAGTTAAAAAGATCGCTGAACGATTGGCAGAAAAGTCATCGTTTGAGATTGGGCTATTTGTCGAAGGACAGGCAAAACTGCTTGCTCCGGTTGACACGGGCCGCTTGCGTTCGTCGATCACCACCGCGTCAGGATTCGGCCAACGAACAAAGCCTACAGGCAAAGGCGCTGTAGGTACCGACATAATAGCGTCGCCAAAAGACAAGCTTGAAACGTTTGTTGGTACGCCAGTTGACTATGCTCCATACATGGAATACGGCACGGTGAAAACAAACGCGCAACCTTTCTTGCGGCCTGCGCTTGACACGGCAAAAGGCCGAGCGCCGTATATCGTACAGGTTGGCGCAAAGCGTGAGTTCGGAGAGTATCTCAATAGCAAAGCAACCTTTGCACAAACGAACGAGGCGTTCAGCGAATGACACCATACGAGACAATAGTCTACTGGCTACTCAATACAACGGCAGTAACGACAATAACGTCAACTAGAATAAACCACGGCCTGCGCCCCGTCGGAACAGTCGTCCCTTGCATAAATTACTACGAACTAGGCGTTGCGCGGGCTAACGGAATGGAAAGCGCTACGTACTCTATAAATTGCAGAGCATCATCGGCAAGCGCATCACGCGACCTTGCCAGAGCTGTTTTAGACGTGTTTACCGGATCGACCGGAATGGGCGTATACGGGGAACAAAACGGATTTGAGATATCACGGGCCAGTCTATCGAACGACGGAGGGCTTATTCCCGAGCCAGAGGACGGGATATATAATTCGCCGATTGATATTAGGATTGTATATCCTATCTCAACGGTATCTTAAGGAGATACTAACATGGCAAGCTATCAGAACGCGAGTGTTACAAACTCCAAGCTTATGCTTGGTAACTACAAGATTACTTTCGGAACGGTCGGCTGTGTGCTTATGTCGAGCGCAATTACCGGCCTGACAACGAACCTGGGCGCGGGAATTATAAACTCATTTGCGCACAACGTAACGAAGTACGACGTACAGGCCGGCAACGCTCCCGACCCGATTGAGGGTGTGGCGCAAGAAACTTTTACGATCTCTGGTGAACTCATCGAGTACGACCACGATGCATTGTACGCGGCGATGGGTGGCATGGTATCGTCTGGTGCATCTGCGGCTGGTTCAGCGACGGCAGACTTCAAGACGCTTACTGGTGGTGGCGCTACCACGCTGACACCGAAGGCGTTCCTGCTTACCAACACCAGAATATTCGTTGGCTCAGGTGCTACCTCGATGACGGCTCTTACCTATGTTCTGGTACACAAGGCGACGTTTATGCAGGGGATTTCGTTCACTGCAAAAGGCGACGGTGATTCCGACCCGATCAATGTGATTGCTTTCGAAATTGAGGGCACCACAGACGGAACGAGAACTGCCGGCGATCAGCTCTTCCAGATCCAGAAGTGGAGATACTAAACCTTGAGCAAAGTAATTGACCTTGACATTCTCAGGCCGGAACCAAACCTTATCAAGATCGGAGGCAAGGAGATAGATGTATCGTTTATCCCTTGCGGTATAACCTTTGATCTTGATGCGGTGGTGCAAGACTTGATGCATCTTGACGGGGCAAAAATCAAATCAGACCCTGACGAGATGAGGCGGGCGTTTAACCTTGGCATAAAACTTTGCGCGTTGTTTTGCTCTACAGACCATCCAGAAATGGACGAAAAATGGTTTCTTGATAACACAAACGCAAATCAAGTAAACGCGCTTACAACCGAAATACAAAAAGGTTTGATAAAAGTTTATGAGGATGTAGGGAAGCATTCAAAAAACTAGATGGCGGCTCAGGTGATGATAGCGTCAACCTGGGCCGCTTGTTTACATCGATGGCGCTTATGTACCCATGGGCAACAAAAGAATATTTACTCTGGGGAATGTCGTTATCTCAGATAATACTTTACCACAGCGTAGGTCATGAATTGAAGTTTGGCAAACAAGAATCAAAGCCAATAACGGCAAAAGATATGAGCCACGAAAAGCTTAAACAAATACGCGACGACCTCCGAAAACAATACGGCGAGATAGGTGGGAACAATGTCTGATTTAGGGAATATGGTAGTCAAGATCAGGGGAGACATAACAGATTTTAATCAAGCCCTTGACGCGGCGCAAACCCGATTTCAAGGCATGGCTTCCAACTTCAAGAAAGTTGGAGAAAATCTTGCCAAGTTTGTATCGCTTCCTATTCTCGCCATAGGTGCGGCATCTGTCAAAGCCGCCGCAGACATGGAGATGAACCAAGCCGCGTTTGAAACTATGCTTGGTAGCGCCGAAAAAGCAAAAACCATGCTTGCAGACTTGGCAGACTTTGCGGCCAAAACTCCATTCCAGCTTCCAGACCTTGCCAATGCTTCAAAGATAATGCTGTCGTTTGGCATAAGCGCAGACAAGGTTATGGACAATTTAAAAATGCTCGGAGATGCGTCTGGCGGAAGTGCTGAAAAACTTAAAAGCATGACGCTTGCATTCAGCCAGATTCAGTCAACAGGCCGCCTTATGGGTCAGGATTTGCTTCAGCTTATAAATGCCGGATTTAATCCGCTACAAATAATTTCAGAAAAAACCGGAAAGACAATGGGCGAGCTAAAAAAAGAAATGGAGCAAGGCGCGATATCTGCTGAGATGGTAGCCGACGCTTTTAAAACTGCGACAAGTGAAGGCGGGCTTTTCTTTGGCGGCATGGAGCGTGCATCGAAAACATTTTCAGGATTGATGTCTACTCTTGGTGACAACGTAGCCGCGCTTGGACGTGGACTAGGTGAATTGCTTTTGCCTAAGCTGAAAGAAATTGTTACAAGCGTAAGTGCGTGGGTTGAAAAGTTTACTGCAATGGACGACGCTTCAAAAATGGCTATCATACAATATGGTCTACTTGCCGCAGCAATCGGCCCTGTAATACTTGGCGTATTGAAACTTGTCCAGGTTATACCGCAACTAAAAATAGCGTTAGCGGCATTGTCTGCAAATCCGATAATATTAGCCATGTTAGCTCTTGGTGCCGCCATTGCGGTGGTTGCCATCGAATCAAAAAAAGCGGCGACGCAAGCAAAGGCCATGAAAGATGCTTTATCTGGAGCGGCAGAGCTTGCAGAGATTGAAGCCGCTTTAAAATTGCAACGAGAAAGAATACGACTTAACGAGCAATTTATAGAACAAAATAAAAACGCGGCTGGCATGGCACAGGCCGGAGTATATCAGGCAAAGCAACAGCTTGAACTTCAAAAACAAGAACTGCAAGTATTAGTGCAAAACTACAACGGCAAGCAAATGTCAATCAAGGCTACCGAACAACTGGCGGCGGCTGAGTCAAAGCGTATAGAGGATGAACTAGCTTTAGCCAGAGCTGCAAGCGGAGTTAAAGTTGTTCTTTCAAAAGAACAGCAAGACGCCATAGATGAAGAAAAAGCGTTATACAACGAACTATTGCAAGCTCGTCTTGATGGCGAACAAAAACAAATAGAGGCTCTTGAAAAAAGAATTCAAGTATCACAAGAAACATGGGATGCGATTGCAAAAAGCGAAGCAGATGCCAGAGGCGATGCTATCGTAGCACATGCAAAGTATCTTGAAAATTTAGAAAAACTTGAAAGAGAATCTGCTGAAAAAATAAAGCAGTTTAAAATAGATACCGTACAGGACAGCGTTAAAACATTGCTTTCTTCTTTGTCAGATGTAGGGGCCGCTCTTGTTGAAGGTGAAGACTTATGGACAACGTTTGGTAAATCAGGGTTGTATGCAATAGCCTCTATGCTAGAAGCACTTGGCGGGTTGATGGCAGGATATGCCGCCGCCGGTATAGCGGCTTCATGGTTCTCTCTCGGCTCATCCGCCATACCTGTACCCGCCGCAATAGCCGGAGCCGCCGCCGCATACATCGCCGCTGGTGCCGTAAGGGCTGGAGCCGCACAGCTTGCCGAAGGCGGTATAGTCATGCCTACCGAAGGCGGAACTCTTGCACAGATCGCCGAAGCTGGACAGCCCGAAGCCGTAATCCCTCTTGACCGCATGGGCGACTTTGGCGGCACTACTCACCTTGTAGTCAACCTTGATTCTCGGCCTTTGCTTGACAAGATATTTGAGGCTACCAGAAACCAGACGGTGCTTATCAGCGCGGGGGCAGTAGTTTGAGACTGGCATACAATAACTTCATAGACGTACTATCTTCCGCGTCAATCGTAGCATCCACCGAAGACACGTCATATCCCGTTACTAACGTACAGGATCAACGGTTGACAACCAAATGGCACTCTGACGATACTACCACTCAAACGGTTGTAATCGACCTTTGCGCTACAGCGGCGTGTTCCATCTTTGCAATAATATCGCACAATATCGCAAGTTCGGTTACTACTACCGTGGTAGGCAACGACCAAATAGCGTCGGGGCTTACATGGATAACTTCCGATCAATCATCGGTACAAACCATCACGTACAATGCCGATATGATGCTATCATTCATAACGCCTTTGTCGAATCGTTATTGGAAGTTTACATTCGCCGGTCTTACCGAAGCGCTTGAAATTGGCCGCTTGTGGATCGGTGATTACATCGACATATCGCCTTCATCGCTCAATGATTTTCAAGTTACCTTGATGCGAGATGACACTGTGGTATATGGACGCAACCGACAGAAGTACGCATCCATCGGTAGCCAGTGGCGCAAGTTTGACCTTACGTTTCCACGGACTAAAAGCACGGCTATATCAGCAATACAGACATTCTATGAAACAGTAGGCAATCATACATCGTTCATCTTCTGCAACTTTGATTCACTGCGCGGATATTCGCTTGTGGAGCCGTGCTATTGTAGCGTGTCTGGCGAAATAGGTTTCACGCACGCGAGGCAACAATTTTATACATACTCACTGACTCTTGAGGAGGACTTATAATGGCAGGTTCACAGATTCCTAGTTCAATTACCATCCTCAACAGTTTGCACGGCTTTCAATCCGTAAGCCTCACCGAGTTCGACACCTCCGCCCTGTCAGCAATCGCCGCAGGTTCCGTAGTCGAAATAGCCGGCGCATTCTTCAACTTCGCTGGCGACGAAACCATCCTATTGTGGGCATCCGTTGAAACCGCAACTACCGCGTATATTGCGCTTGCACCTAGCGGAACTGCTGGAAGCCAGATTGCTACAGCCTCATTTACTCCTATCGCTCCAACGTGGCGCGATGACCTTCAAGGATGGTACGCAAGCGTAGGGTCTACCACAAGGGTGATCGGTTCGCTGTACAAAAACAGCGCAACGAGTCAATGGAATAAAATATTTTTATCTAATCTTATAAATATTAATTGGACAAATGCGTTGAATACATCTATGGGAACTGGGTGGGCTACCGGGCTTAGTAGTATGCTTGGTAGTGGGTGGGCAACTGGTTTTAGTTATATTTATCCACTAAATACTGCTTCAACAGGAAGCTATATAATATATAATTGTTATTACCAGCAAGAAATATCAACCACAAATACTTCTTATGTAAAACTTATAGAAATTAAAGCTCCATCAAGCGGTGTGTTTACTGTTAACTTTAAAATAAGGATATCATCATCAACTCCTACAGGATATGGAAGAATATACATAAATGGATCGGCAGTAGGTACAGAGCAAACCGCAACTACATCAACTGCATCAGTAAAAACTGAAAACATAACTATAGCACAAGGAGATTTAGTGCAATTATATTGCAAACATTCTACTGGCGGGAATAGTGTTATTGTTGGCGAATATGCAATATGTAGTAGTGGATATGGGATATTATACGCATGACATTCCAGCAACGCGCCGATAAATCAGTCAATAACCTCCGCGTAATATTCGCTATGGATATTACTGTCGAAAACGAGCAATGGGTCAACGCTGGCGTAGGCGTATGGGTCGTCAACACCGACGCGCTATACGAAAACGTTGAAGATGAGCTATTGTCATGGTTCACGCCACAGTCATTCCCTGCAATAGGTTCGGTATTATCAGACTCTATCCAGTTGGTCGAAGCATCAACGCTTTTGGAATGTTCAGACAACGAAGCAAGTTTTTATTTTGACGGGACAAATCTGTACGTTCACCTTGAAAACGGAGATTCGCCATACATCCATACTGTGTCTGTCGGCGTAGTGTTCGGCTACTCGCGCGAAGGGTTTACTCCTATCGGCGCGCGAACGCACTATGCATCACGGTTGCTAGGTGTACCATCAATATCAAAGTCTCGCGATCCGCTATATTGGGGGAAACTACAGTTTGAAGGTGGGTCTGCTGAACTTAACAACGGAGACGGCGGGCTTGATCAATTAGGTGAAGACAACAACGCATATGGAAACCAGGCGCGGGTACTTGTCGGTTTTGAAGACCAACCATACACCGAGTACGAGCGTCTGTTCACGGGGTTTGTTGACACGCTGAACGTCGATGAGCGCTCGGTGACAGTAAGCTTCAAGGACAAGCGAAAACAACTTACCAAGAACATACTGTACTCTTGCACCGACCTTAACGCTCTTGAAGCGATAGAAGAGATACTATTAGACAACTACGAGATACCATACAACGGATTGTATTACGACATGGACTTGTGGGAAGATGCCAAGTCAAAAGCTCTTGACGTTACCATAGCGATGACCAAGGAAGAAAAAGCAATCGACGTTATCCAAAAGATATGCGAGTCAACTTTCGGGATATTCCTTACCGATCCTATAGGAAGGTACGCTTTCAAGATAATCCGCAAGGCCGATCCTGCCACTTACGAGATACCAGAACACGACATTATCAACAACCCGAGCGCAACGTATGACCCGTCAGAAGTGATAACGTCTACACTTATCGGGTACGAACGCGACTGGACTACGACAGGTAGCGCTTATACGTATCTCAACGATACATCGCAGGAAGCTAGCATATTTGATAAGTACAAGACATACAACCAAAGGACTTTTGACACGATGCTTGGCAACGTGGTTGACGCGCAGAGATTCTCCGACCAGATACTTGAGTACTCAGGTACGATCCGCGCCAAGGTTGACATCGAAGTGCCATTGAAATACTACACGATGGATGTCGGTGATTTCGCCGAGATAGAAATAAACCGATCCAATTCTACATGGTTTGGTCTGCGCAAGTGCGAAGTGCTACGAAAGGTTTACAACTTGGATCGTGGCACAATCAGTTTTACTGTTAAGATTTACGGAAGCGAGATATCCTACCGCGTCACTACTGACGGCGAGTATCGATACACTACAAGCGATGAACTCCGAAAGGTTGGTTCGTAATGCTTACAAAGACAATAGGACAGTTGACGGCGGCATCAAGCCTGACATCGGTTGATTTGCTTGAAGTTGAAATAGCTGGCGCAAGCAAGAAGGTTGACGTTGGCATGGTAGGCGACGCGCTCACCGCTACATCGGCAGAATCATTGCTTGGATCGTCCAACGATGTTTTCATAACACCTGCAACGTTCAGGGCTGGCATCAACGCGGAAAACACAGCTCCTGTGTATGCTTGCCGTGCGTGGGCTACATCAAATACAACAACCACAAGCTCAAGCCTTTCTGGTACGTACACAAGGATCGTTGGTACTACATTGACCGTATGTGTGGCTACTGCGCATGGAATGATAACAGGCAATGTGCAATACATCGACTTTGTAACTGGTGGAGGTTCAGACAATACCTACATTGTCACCGTAACCGATGCCGATACGTTTACGGTTAATACAGTTTCAACATCTTCAATTTTGACAAGTACATTGAGCTTGAAACGATGCCCTATACTATATTCTGGAAATATAAACAATGTATCATATATTTCTACTGGTAGATATGCCGTAAACTTCAATGTAGAAATGCCAGTTACATACTACAGTACGCTTATGACTCTAAATGGTGTAACTGCTAACGCCGCAAGAGGTATATATATAGATAGTGATTATCCGCAAACAAAATATGCATTTAAAGTTCTTGTTAATACGGATGCACCTGCCGCAATAGACCCGGATATTCTAAATATAGCGGTGTTCGCATGAATGCAATGATGTACGTCGGCGCTGGTGCCGTGGTAACTTTGGTTGTCGGAAGCATTTATAATCTATTGATTACATCGATCAGAAGGCGTGTAACCGTGCAATCACCAGAAGCAAAAGCAATAGCAGAACTTGTACCAGCTGTCAACGCGCTCATCGAGTCAAACGGCCCGATGATGCAAGGTATCATTGCGATACTTGAGGCGAAAAAAGGTATCTGCGATGGCACCGTTGACCGCGCGCTTGAAAGCATGACCAATGCCAAAAACAAGTTTGATTTTTTTCTTGTCGGATCTGCAAAGATTGAAGGTGTATTATGAGGGCAACCCAAAAAGACTTTGAGCGGATCGGCGCGACGGGGTGCTATTTTTTATCCATTGTCTATATCGCCGAAGAGATCAAGGCGGGATCGATTGACATTTATCAAGCATACATGCAAGCGATCAAAGACAAGATCATGGGTGACGACTGCTTTGTCAACGATCCGGCGGCATTGCTTAGGATGCTGACTGGAGTCAATTGGGCAATTACCAAAGAGGGCGCAGACTATCAAAAGGCGCTCGGTGAAAAAGTGATACTCCGGTTCGAGCGTGATGCAAAGCCGTTGCCGTTTGGCCACTTTGTCGTAGAGGGCGAGCATGACAAAGTAGAGTTTGATCCTTACGGCGAGAGCTTGACGGTGCGCTCGGGGAAGATCGTATCGAAGCGCGTATTCAGGAGGGCATGATGGGCAAATTCATCAAGGCTATTTTCAGCGACGGGGAGTGGGACGGGGATGCGACGAAGTTTGTAGGGTTCATCATCGTTGGATGCGGACTAGGCGGCTTCTTTGCCGCTGTCCAGGGCTTTGAGTTTGTCATCGCCTTCGGCGCCGGGCTTATCGCGACCGGCAAATTCTCGAAGCAGGGTTGACCGTGTGCAACCACGACGATTCATCGCAGTGGTGGCTTGCTGCATTATTGGGCTTGCTGTTGTTGTTTACGGTGCGTACTACCTCGGCGCAAGATCGGCAGAATCCAGACATCAACTCGAACTACAGCGCATCTATGACGAATACGCCACAAGACTCGACGACCTTGAGCGAGCAAATACAGAGCTTGAAACCGCAATGGCTGCTGTTCAAGGAAGCGTTTCAAAACTTCGCGGGGAGCTTGGAACAATTCTTGGATCAGGTCGAAGCCTTCGGGATCAGCTTCGAGGAATTACCGGCTTATTTGATGTTCTTGACGACTTCATTGGAGAACTATTCCTTAGCTTACAGGACGGTACAGGAGTCGATGATAGCGCAACTGGCGGAGGAAACGTCATTGAGGACGAAGGCGGAAACCTCCCGTGACGCGTGGAGAACCGGCGCGGTAATTGCTAGCGCGATAGCCATTGCGTCAAGCGGAATACTGGCGCTTACCATAATATTTTAAATCAAAGCCCGCCCGTAATGGAGCGGGCTTTTTTATTTAGTCAGGTTCAAGCAGTTATTAGGTTTCTTCTATCATTGCATTTTCGCAGTAAAGATTCGGGTCGAACATAATCTGCCGAGACATAATAAATCCGTCGCTTTCTTGCTCCGGTTCAATAATCATAAACATCCCGAAATGAGCTTCAAGCCATCTGCATTTCAACTTTCCATTTGGCCCAACCAAATCAAAAACCATTTTGTTGTATCCGATTTCCTTCGCGAGTTCTTCGCATTGAAGGATAGACAACCGATCATTTCCAGTCATGCACTCAAGCCATGCCATCTTCTTTCTCCTTTTGCAACGTGTCGGTATAAGCGCAAAGCGCTTATACCGTAGTTGTCAGCCTAACAAGTATTATCACGATCAGTATAACATGCCTCAATCGCTTCGACAATCTCCAAGCACTTGTCCGGCTTAAACCCGCAATTGACAAAATCATTGCAGCGCCCGGAGTGCGTAGTCGCCTTGTTCAGCGGGTGGTCAATTACCTCGTCTCCACACCGCTTGCGATTCGCCACTGAATTCGATATCCGATGCGCGACCTGAAATTCATTGACCCCGACAGGCTCGCCGCACGCCTGACAGATTCCACGGTCTCGCGCGTATATCCGTAGCCGTTCCTCGTGGAGTTCAAGGCGTTGGCGTTCGGTCATCTGTCGCTTTTTAGTGGTGGCGTTATCCAGTAAAAACAAATAACTCCTAGGTTAAAGTAATTTAACCACCCATCATAATAAATAGATGTATAGCCCAAGCGTAAATGCTTTACAAAAAAACAAATCTCAAAGTTATAAGCGTATCTTAATCTCATCGTTATTCCTCCTGCAACACGATTGACTCTTCTGCCGCCAGTTGCTCGATCTCTTGGATCAAGATAGCGCACTCAGACACCGAGGCGTTGCTTTCGGATTGCGGGTACCTGTCGCCAGTTGGTAGAGTTACGAACGGATATCCTTTGTCTATCGCCCGTAGCTTGACCGTCATTTTGATCATGTCGAACTCGTTGCCGGTTGACATGCAGACTTGCTGGATAAATCCGTTTAGCCGGTGATTCTGCGACAGATACCCCGTTGACCTCAGCTTGCGTACCAGCTGGATTGTGACGTGGACTTGCTCAGGGCTTTTGTAGATAATCGCCTTGTACGCCTCCACGTACTGCGCGGGGATTCTGCAAGAGAAGATACCCGAGTCTCCCGTGCGTATCCGCTCGGCTTTGGGCAAGTCCAGTTTCATGCAACTGCCTCCAGTCTCCCGACAAGCGCGTCAATCTCGGCCAGGAATCTCTTTACCCCATCGGTGACAAGCTGAACCGGCAACTCTGCCCGCGTAAACCGCTTGCACCAGTAGCACAGGTTGTCCGGCAACGCCGGGTCGAACGATACAAAATCCCACCAGTCGGCCCCGTAGTTGATCAGGTTCCCGGTCATCTGGTAGATGTAGGCGGTATCAATCTTCCCGGTAAGCATGGTCTTCATATGCTTCTTGGTCTTCGGACATTTGGCTTCCATTCCTCCGTTGGGAAGGATCAATCCATCGGGCGAGGCCCAGAATCCAGGTATCGGCCCGTCGTCTTTCCCTGGATGCTCTGTCACCATCTGCCCGGTACGTACCTCATACGTCCCGCGAGCCAGCGCCTCGTTCTCGGTCCCGTCCTCGATCCATGACGGGACACGGTGGAACATCTCGTACGGCTTGCCGGTCAACCGCTCGCACGCGAGTTCGTATAGGTAATCTTCCCGCGTCGTAGCCATCGCTCCGGCCTTGCCCTCGGCCAGCATATCGGATATGCGCGAGGCCGAGGGCTTGCCGAGTCGGGCCATCCTCCATTCTTCGGTGCCCTGGATCATGGCGACACCAGCTTCATCATGGCGTTCTTCTGCGCGAGCAATTCGGATTGACCCGCCTTGTCGTTTGCCAGCGATTTGAAGTGCTTGATGTACACGTCCATGAGCGTCTTCTGCGTACCCTGCGCGGACATCTCCTCGAGCATCGGGCGCAAAGTGTCTTCGTTTGCTCTGACATCCTCCGGCGTCTCGTCGTCCTCACCGTAAACGGTCATCCCGAAGCCGCCCTTGAACGCGTAACGTTGCGCGAACGTAGCGGCGCCGGCCCGCTGTTTCGACGCGCTTGAAAAAGAATTGGGTGGGTCTATCGATCCATCAAAGTACGAATCCTCTTCGTGACCGTACCCAGAGATTATGCAATGCGCCCGAACCTCGCCATCTTTCACAGCCTCGGACGTAAACCGCCATGAAAATCCATGACTGCTTATGGCTTCCCCGTTGGCTTTCACAAGGTCTTCTATCGGAGCGTAAAAGTACAAAGTCTTTCCGGCCCGGTCCTTTACGGCGTGAGTTTTTTCTACCGGCTTGAAATCTTTCTGCATGAGCGCAAAGCTCTCGTTAAACATTTTCTTGGCGAGCCGCGCCTCGGTCTTTTCTTTGAGCGCCATGTATCGCTCAATGACCTCGATGTTCCCGGCGTCAAAAATCTTTTCGAGTATGCGATCTTCTTGGCTTTGAGCCATGGCTACCATCGGCGCGGTTTCAGCCTTGACTTTCTTGGCGGGCTTCTCGTCAGCTGGCTTTGCTTCGAACGGTTCGCTTGCATCACTCATCTTGTACCTCCGTCAAAACCCGTCCCCGTACCCGTACCCGTACCCGTACCCGTCCCCGTACCCGTACCCGTACCCGGACCCGTACCCGGACCCGGACCCGGACCCGGACCCGTCCCCGTACCCGGACCCGTCCCCGTACCCGGACCCGTCTAAAGTCACCTCTAGGCAGTCCACTTCACGGCCTCGGTGTCTATCACGCTTATAACGGCGCGAGCGGGTATTCTTACAGTCCCGACCGCATCAAGCACTGTCTCGCTTTTTGGCCCTTCAAGCGCCAACTCCCCCAGCCCTTTCGATGTTCCCCATCGCCTGATATTCTTCGCGTTGGTAATCACGGCGAATTGATCGTCCATAACTACGTCGCCTGCGTAGACGAATCCGCGATCCACCACTACGATGGCGAAGCCTTTCAAAACCTGTTTAGTCTCCATTGTCAAACCTCCGATATCAGATTCGCCCGAATACTCAGGCGTTAAGCCCATTATAATGCAACAAGTCGAATAGTGCAAGGGGAATCGTCATTTAGTATCTTTTCTATGCTTTGGCTTCCATCCGCGTTTTATTCGGGCAAACCTTTCAATGGAAACCTTATTGGAGTAGCAAGGTTTGCACAATTTACCGTTCATCCAGCCGCGAGAAAAATACCAATATTCTTGAGTACAAGGCTTGTATTCTCCACAACCAGCGCAAGGCTTTTCCCATTGGCCGTTAACAAACCGACAACCTTCGTGTATTCGCTTATGCTCAAGCGGTGTAAGCAGTTCAAGGTTTTCAATAGCGTTATTTGTTTTATCAAAATCCTTGTGATGCACTTGCATCCCCGCCGGGATTGCTCCATAATTTCTTTCCCAAATAAGACAATGTTGCATCCTTACTTTCCCGTATTGATCTTTTTCAAATCTCAAGTATCCCTTTTTTGTTTTTTTATGTTCGTCTATCATCGCTGCTACCCCCATTTGGAAAATGCTTGTGTGCATAATACGCAGAAAAGCAGCAGTGTGTCAATATACTTTGATTTTAATTATATATCCCTCTCATCATGCGGCTTTGCATGGTGCGTAAGATGGTAGTACCCGCAGACATCGCACTTATATGCCCGCTTCGGGATGGTCTTCGAGTGGACAAAGTGCTGCCGTTTCCGAGTAGTGTTCATCCGCTCGTGCGCCTCACGGTATGACAGACACATCTTGCCGTTGCAGTATTGATAGTCCATTGCGCCTCAATTCTGTCCGCCTAACAATTATTACCCTGATCCGCATAACTACATAACGGATTGGCTATGCGGCAAATTCTTTTACCTCTTCTACGTTTATTTCTCCAAAAGAATCTTTAGCTTTTTCAAAGCGGGTTTCCGCATAAGCAAATTCTTTGCCAAATACCGGATGGCTCGGATTTGAAACTCCCCATAATCTGACAAGGTACGCGGATTTTTTATGGATATTTTTATCATAGTTTCCGTCAATTTCAGGTATTACATCGACGCTTCTTATAGTGTAAAGCTCCCCGCATTTTAACGGGCTCCACGGCGGAGACGGAATGTCTGCCGCGTCAACACACAAAACGGTTTCGCCTACTGCAAACATTGGGCCGTTCACTTCATCCTCCCATACCGCGCGTTGTACCGCTCAAGAGTGCGGGCGACGCGATAGTTGAATATCGTTTCCACCGTATCGATCACCGCCCAGGAAAACGCCAAACAACTCAAGGCGACAAATACAGTCGCCAGGATGATGATTGCGATAACGGTTTTAGGCGGGTTGGTTGTAGTCATTTATTTAGTCTCTTCAAACTTTCCATCGACAAGACTATACCACGTGTCAGCCTTGACTTTAACCCCGTCTACTTTTTTTGTCGTGACGTGTACTCGATGCCACTCGAAATTTATTTCTTTCCATTCGGCCAAAGTTATCCACGCGCCTTTAACGGCCTTAGTCTTAGCATATACCCCGAGAGATATGGCGCAAGACTCTTTGCCCGTAGCCGACGCCGCGCCCCGGTCGCCCGTAGCCGACGCCGCGCCTTGGTCGCCCGTAGCCGACGCCGCGCCCCGGTAGCCCGTAGCCGACGCCGCGCCTTGGTCGCCCGTAGCCGACGCCGCGCCCCGGTAGCCCGTAGCCGACGCC
>Ga0209417_1001837_pt1 | contig 36947 bp, 58 predicted proteins | sample RifGroF2_FD_184002 | JGI IMG/M metagenome (GOLD analysis project Ga0209417, IMG submission 184002) | Groundwater microbial communities from Rifle, Colorado, USA - Groundwater F2 (SPAdes) (version 2) | ecosystem: Environmental > Aquatic > Deep subsurface > Groundwater | place: Rifle, Colorado... | reverse complement strand
CCGGGAGGCGGGAGATTACTTCGGCGAAAATCTCCCCCTTTCTTGCAGGCTCTTTTGCGCATTTGTCCCAGATTTCGGCCCACGGTTCACCCTGCGGCGGGCGCTGGTCGGGGATTTCTTCGAGCGCCAAAAACATCACAACGGCGGCCATCCCTGCCAGAAAATCGGGCTGCGTGCCGAATGCCTGCTCTAAAATATCAGCTTGGGTTTGAGATAGGCCATCGGCGATCAGTTCGGCGCTCAGGGGTTTTGATTGTGTCATCATTGGGGGTTGTCCATGGTGAATTGTACGCGGCGGGCAAAAGTAAATAATCCTACTCGCAACCAAAGAAAAGCATCATCATCATAAATTCCTTTTCGCCATAAGCGATATGAAATTTTTATTTCGTTTGCCAGAATTGCCCGCAGTTCCGGGTTCGTGATTTCAGGATGCGTACCCATTGCTCAATAACCTTTCTGCGAGTTTCAAGGCTCGCCACTTGTCCGGCTCGTTGTATCCCAATTGCTTGAGTATTGCAACGAGAATGTAATGCTCACCACTTGCGCCGAAACTGTCACCTGGCGCGGGCGTTCGTTCATATTGCGTTTGCAATTGATAATACTGGTCGGCTGTTAGTTTTTGCATATAAAAATCCCTTGCGTGCTGGGAATAAAAAACTCCGCTCTCACCTGTGTTCGTGTTCGTGGAAGAGCCTGCGGGGCGTCAAACACAAACACATGTGAGAAAGGAGTTTCGTCGCATTTTCTAACCCGCTTCCAACGGGACGACTTTTTTTGTCGTAGACTTATTTTACCAAAGAGCGCCGGGAAAAGCAAGCACCAATCCCGGCGCTCTTGCGTGTTACTCGTTCCGCGCCTGTTCGCAAACCTGGTGCAGGATGCGCCCAGCGGCATACAAATCGAGCCGGGGATTTTCGGCGCGCAGTTCCTCGCTGGCTTTGATCCAGGCTTTCTCGTATCGCTGGCTTTGTTCCAGGGTCGGCTCGTTTTTGCCGATTTCGCGGATGACAGCCTGTAGTGCCTTTTCGCTTTCGGTCAGGTTGGTAATTCGCTGGCTAAAGGTTTCCATTGGTTTTTCCTTTCATTTTTTCCAGACATTCCGGGCAGTTGACCTTTGTAGGCGCGTCGGTAATCCATTCCCACTGTTTGCCGCAGACGGATTTTAGTTCGTCGGCTTTGGCGCTTTGCGTGTAATGGACATAGTGATCGGCGGTCATCTCAAAATCTCCTCGTCGGTTTTTACAACCATCGCCAGCACTACAGCGCGGGCGATTGCACGAGTGGTGATAAAGTTTTTGCGCCCGTTGCGTTGGGAGTGGACTTCGGCGTTGCGCAGCATTCGCGCCGTAAGCAGTTCGATTTTCGCTTGCGCGTCGTCTGTCATTTCGCTGGCTAAAATTTCCAGCGTGTCCGGGTTGCCGGTAGGTTCGTAGGCTGATTGTCGTTGCATGGTTTTCTCTCTATCCGGCCAAAAGGCCCTTTACACTGGTTGCCAGTTGCTTGGCGCTAAAATCCTTGATAGCCTGCCCGCCCGAAGCCTGGGCGAGTTGCTGTAAAAACTTCTGCCCGTAGCCGCCTTCGCGCCCGATAAAGATCGTATCGAGTTTGTTTACAAACTTGCGGGCTTCTTTGAGCGCCGTCTCTTCATCGTCTGGCTGCCCGTCTGAGATGATGATAAATTTCATATCGGGGACATCGGCCACGCGGATGAATGAAAGTGCGTTTGCCAGGCGGGTCGAGCCGCCGTACCCGGTGGGCGTCCCACCGGGGCAAAACATCACGTCATCCGAAAAACTGATGACGGCGACTTTGCCAGGCAAAGAAGCCTGTACGCCTGCCAGCTCGAGGCAAGCCCGCTCGTACCGGCTCTTTTGCAATCCGTCACTATCGGCCATCGACCCGGAGGTGTCAACCAAAACAATCGCATCCGCGCCGATGAACGTCTCGGCCAGACTGTGGCCCGTCTGGGCTGATGTTGCTGCCAGCGAGCCGGGGACATAGGTTTTTTGGATGCTATCCATTGCGGCTCGCCTTGATGATTTTAGCGGCAAGTTTAACTTGCGCTTCGTAATTACTTTTTGCGCCGTATTTCTCGCGGATGGCTGTTACGGCTTCTTTTTCGTTGCCCCAGAAACAACCCAGCTGGAACATGACACAATTGCCATGATCCACGGCGTACCCCATACGGCCAGTTTCACCGATTGGCCCGAATGAAAAAACGCCAGTAGCCCCGCGTAGGTCGGCCCCGGTCAGGTCGGCCCCGCATAGGTCGGCCCCGCGTAGGTCGGCCCCGGGCAGGTAGGCCCCGGTCAGGTCGGCCCCGGTCAGGTCGGCCCCGGGCAGGTAGGCCCCGCGTAGGTAGGCCCCGGTCAGGTCGGCCCGGGTCAGGTCGGCCCCGCATAGGTCGGCCCCGGTCAGGTCGGCCTTTTCTTTTACGGCGGCAATAACAGTGTCGCGGACGTTGTCATCCGCGTTTTCAAATAATACTTCCTGTGTCCATCTGTTTTTAATTTGCATTAGATTGTTCTCCTTGCCTACTATTATATAACTAACTAGTATCGTGTCAAGTAGCAATTTCTAAAATTGCCTATTGACAGCTAACTAACTAGATGATATTATTACTACATCAGGCAGACACATTCAAACAAGGAGAAAACTATGTATACAAGATTTATGGATATGCTCTCCGGCGGGAGCCAAAAAGAAAAGTTTTCACACTGCTACATCGAAGCATCAGAAGGTGTGGCAAAGATTGTTTTTCACAATCGCTTCGGACATGACCCAGAAAACGTAACTTGCTCTTGTTGCGGGGATGATTACTCTATCAGCGAATACGAAACGCTGGAAGATGCAACTGCATATGAAAGAAATTGTGAGTTTTCATACTTCTTTGACGATACCGGAGAACATGCCGGAGGGGAAGAGAGAGTAAAGTATGATGGAACTAAAAAGGCTTGGTGTATTTCTGGCAGGCCTGTTTCTGGTAGATATATCGAAAATCAAGACCCCGAAATAATTCGCATCCGTCAGTCGTGCAATACTGATCCCAATGATCCGCGGGGAAAATATATTCCACTTAGCGAGTATGTTTCCCGTGACGATGTTGTTGTTATTCGTGCTGGCGAAATCGCAAATTCGGACAAGCGATAACGCGCAGAAACACCCCAACCCCGGCCCGGTCGTAACTGACCGGGCAACAACCCCCAATCAAAAGGAGATAAAACACATGCAAGATCAAGCAACTATCCCGTTTGACCCTCAGAAAGTTAGGCAGACAAAAACCTACTCGATCACTATGGCCGACGTGGCCCGCGTGAAAGAGATGGGCGAATTTTTGGGCGTCTCGGACGCTGAAACGCTCCACCGCGCAATCGCCAAACTTTACGGCGAATTGTTCCCGGCGTCGGTGGCCTGATGGCTGCGCCCGTTGGAGTGCTAAACGGCAATCACCGGCACAACCGGCTGACCACTGACGAGATGCTGGACGCCACGGAGCCGCGCCCATATGACAAGAAACTGGCTGTGATAAAAAACAGCCTGGGAGGTGCTTTTGACGAGTGGTATCAAAACATCGTAAACCTGCCCGCGCCCAAATGGCGCGCGGCAATCGACAATCAAATCAGCGCCCTGTGTGACGCTGACAAAAATCAGAACAGGAGATAAGGCAACCATGAACAACGAAATTGTAAACGACGGCTTTGAAGAAATCGCAGCATCGGAAACTCAAAAAACGGTTTTCCGTAAATTCGGCCAATGCTTTATCGAAACTTACCCGGCGGTGTGGTTCAAGGGTAGCCAGCCGGAGCGCTTTGATGAGCAAATCCACAAACTGGCTGACCGGAAAATGATGATTGAAATTCGTGTTGTGCCGATCGATGAGATGAATTTTCAATCTCATTCAGACTTTCCCGATTTTCGCAGCATTGCCACGAGCAAAGAATGGAATGAAGTAACTCGCGCGTCAATTTTGGGTCATTATGCCGTTGATCCTACTGACATCAAAGCAACGGCGCAAATTCTCCGCTCTCTGAATGGCGGTTTTGTCGAAACCGTTCAGGTTCCGAATGGCAAGTTTTACACCAAAAAAACAACCGGGGAGAAGAAAGAGCTTTCTGATTTTCTGTTCGTGAGCATTTTTGAAAGTCAGGATGCTTGCGTGTCGGCCTGCTTGAGCGAGAAAGCAGGTGAGCCGGTAAGCGCTCTGAGTGATGCCGACTTCCCGGCGATCCCCGCGCAGGCTGCCCCGTCCCCGGTGGCCGCGCCTAATAACGACATCCTTTTGAAATTTGCGCAGGCGATTGTTACCGCCGCCGCGAAGGATGACAAGGACCCGGTAAGCGTGACCGCGAAAGTTGACGCGCAACTGTCCGTCTCCCCGCTGATGAAGGGTAAATACAGCGCTGAAAGCCCCGAAGTGCTGGAAATGATTATGACGGCCTGCCAGTAGGCAACCCTGCAACCAAAGCCCGCTCAGAAATGGGCGGGTATTTTTATCAGGAGGAAACGATGAATATTTTCTGTAAAATCAGATGGTGGCTTTATCAAAACGAACCAATGATTTGCGCCAAATGTGGGAAAATCGTCAGGCGCAAAAATATCTGGCAAACGCTCCTCACTACCGGCGCTTTTGTGCTTCTCTGCAAAAAATGTCTTGACGAGGTTTACACCCCATGGCAAAACTGACCTTCATCCAAATTGACAGCCGGGAGGATACCTGGCTAAAAAACTGGCAAGCCCGCCCACCCGAACCGCTGAAAGATGTGCCGATTATCGTGGAGCAACTCGAAACCGGGGACGCTCATTTGTGGCTGGATAATGGCACGGTGCTAAACGTGGAGAGAAAGACTCCATCCGATTTTTTGAACAGCATTCCGACAGATCATATTTTTGACCAGTGCGCCCGGATGATGGTACAGCGCCGGGAGTTCAGCTGGCTGCCATATCTGATCATTACCGGCGAACTTTCGCGCAACCCCCGGACGGGTAACACGATAATCGCCGGTAGCCAACACGGGGAGGGCTGGAACTGGAACGCGGTGCAGGGCGCGCTGCTCAGTCTCCAAGAGAGCGGCTTACCGGTTGTCTTTTGCCACTCGGACGTGGATTATGCCGATGCGCTTTTGAGACTGGCAAACCGTAACCACACTCTTATGACAATCAACCCGCAAAAAGAGATCATGGCCCTTTCAGCTGATGAGCGCGTTCTGTGCGCTTTTGACGGGATTGGCGCACTACTGGCCGCTGATATTTTGGCCGCTGTTCCGTCGCCCGCCTGGGCCTTGGATGTGCTGACGGATGTTTCGCCCACCGCGCCGAAAATAGCCGGGATTGGGGAGGGGCGCAAGAAGGCGATCCGCCGCGCCCTGGGGTTAGAAGATGGAAACAAACTCTCCGTGACCGCCGTCTAATTTTGCCTATTGACAATTAGTTAGTTATCGCATAAAATATAACTATTCTGGAGCACATTAGATGACAACAAACGCCCCCTTTGAAGATATTCTTTCCGGCAAACGAGCATCGATTTTGATACCGATGAGCACTACCGGCTTACCGGCGAATGAAAACACAAAAGAAAATCGCGGTGAACCGATCCCGCCCCGAACTAATCAGAATGGAGAAAACTAACAATGGAAGATAAACAGACTTACGAGTTAGCAACAACCGCCCCGCAGGAGCGTCCGATTACCCCGGCGATCTGGAACATGATTTCGAAAGAAGTCGCCCCGGTTCTTGGCCGCGCCCACATGATGAGCGCCGATAAAATGAGCAGCGTCCTGCTCAAAGGTTACGAGCTAGGCTTGAGTATGACCGCCAGCATCGAATTGGTGCAAAACGTGCAAGGCAAAACCTCCCTGGCCCCACGCGGCGCGCTGGCCCTGGTGCAAAACTCCCCGCTGATAAAAGATGTCAAAATCAACCGCCTGGATGACAAGGGTAAGTTTATCGGCTACGAGTGCAAAATCGAGCGCATGAACGGATTTGCTTATACTGCTCGTTGGACGATGGAACAGGCGCGCGCGGCTGGGTTAGTCAAGGCCGATAGCGGCTGGGAAAAATACCCCGAAAATATGTGCATGTGGCGCGCCGTCGGTTTTGCCTGTGACGTGGCCGCGTCTGATATTACCTGCGGCCTGACCGCTTTTCTCAAAATGCCCGAGCAGTACAACATCGGCATTGACGACGGCGGTAATATTGTGGACGCGGTTGTTACGCCCGCCGCCCCCCGGCCTGACCCGGTTGTGACCGAAGTCGAACGGCTGTGCAACGTCTACGGAGCCGAGGCGGTTTTACTGGCTAACAATGGGCAAATTCCGGCGAGCCTGGAAGAGTGCCTTGCGGCTGAAAAATCGCTACTGGAAACCGCCGAAGATGTGACGGATTAGCACAATCAAAAGAGCCGGCAGGATGCTTTCTTTCCGGCTCTTTTTCAGGAGATGAGACATGGCAGACATAAAATGCAGTTGCGGACATGATGCAAGCGATCATATCGAAGATTATGGATGCAAGGGCGGGATTGATGATTATTGCGATTGCCCGATGGATGCAAAACAGATTTACGAACAGCGTATCTACTCGCTCGAAACCGATGTAATCCACGCCCGGCGGGTGGCTGATGAGCGGCAGGAAGTTATCAAAGAAATCACGGGCTATCTTCGAGAGGCTCTCGATAATGTTTATCGATACGACTTGGTAACTCAGTATCATAAAATCAAGGTCAATTTGATGAAGGTGTCCGATGGCAAATAACATCACTGTTACCCCGGAAAACGGCGCTTACCGGGTAGAATTTCCCTATAATCCGCGCATGGTTGAAGCAATCAAATCAACAATCCCCTCCACTGGTCGCAGTTGGGACGGGACGCGCAAGTGCTGGATGGTCGCTGCTCAATACCGCCGGGAAGGTGAACGCGCTCTTGGGATGACCTTCCCCGACATGGCCGCCTCGAAGCCGGTCATTGAAACCCGCCTGCTGGAAGTCCATTACATCGGGCAATGTAAAGAGCGCGCCCCCGGTGACATCTCCGCAATGGGTATGGACGCCAAAGGTAATTGGGCGGTAGTTTTCCCGATGAACACCCTTACCGGCTGGTTTGATGGTGGTTATCACACTCAGACCAACCAATTGACACTCTACAGCGTTTTGGGCGCGTCTCAGTCGGCAACGGATGACGAAATCAAAACAGCCTACCGGCGAATGGTCAAACAGTGGCACCCGGACGTGTGCCACGAAACAAACGCACATGAGATGTTTTTACGGATCCGTAAAGCCTATGACATGCTGAGTAATCCGCGCAATCGTGACCGGTATGATGCTGGTCTAAAGTTGGTTGCCAGCCTGGAAAAAAAGCCCGTAAGAGCGACTGATATTTATCGCTCTCCGTTGCGCTGTGGTTTTATTATGGCTGAAGGCGCGCAGGTGCTGGGGCGTTTTGTTGTCTTTCGCGTTTTGGCATGGGAGGACATTGTCAATCAAAGCGGGCAGACGTTGGTCGTATCCTGGCCCCTGGGAGCGGATGAACCGCAGAAGGTTTGGGCATGATGAAAATAAAAATAGCTATTTTGTCAATCATATCAAGCGGTTGGGTTTACTATATTACCAACCGACTTATTTACCATGAAGAGTTTTTATCCGCTTACGGCGTATTTGTTTTGGCGGCAGCGCTTATGCTCCTGATACACGAAATAGAAAAATAGTACCAATGGGGGATATGCTTTCTCCTCGGCTTTTGATAAACTCTCTTTGTGGTCACTACCCGACGAGATAGGGATGTTTCCACAACCCCGCGCCGGTCATGGGAAAGTGTGACACACGTGAAACGTAGCCGGATACTGAGCGGCGCGGGGAACCTTTACAACTTGGGGTAGACACCTAACTGGCTTAGGTTCTGGCGATCAGTATTCTAGACAATGCGGGTCGCACGGCGGCAACGATACGGAGTGATTACCGAAAAATAGCCGATAGACGAGACGACGTCTTATGTGAGTTCAAATCTCACCTACTCCACAAGCCATTGCGGCTTAATTGCCCCCACTCAACGGAAAGAAAACCGAAGGGTTGGGAGGTGAGTGACAGCCGGGAAAGTACCGGCCAAACCCCGCGCCAAGCCGGAGATAATACTTGGTAACGCGCACGGTAGCGAGCCAAGAGCGCGGGGGCATCAATCAATAAAACCCACGTTACGGTGTAGTGACTATCTCGGATAGTCTAGCGGTATGGCGCGAACGGCGATGCTCATCCACCATACGGGATGAGCGCGGAAGGGAATGGACACATGAGCGAATCAAGAATTATCGAAGGCGTAGTTGTTGGCGAGAGCGCCCAAAGCCTGGGCGAATCCATTCGCGTCTTCTTTGGCGAGATAATGGCGCAACGTCCCGCGCATCGCTGGTCAACAGAAATGGCCGTACGGAACGTAACCGGTGGGGGCTGCAAGTCCGATTGGAAACCCGAATGCGATAATCAGGGATCTGTCCCGTTGTGGGACGGATATAACGGTGGATGATATGCTAATAATAATTGTTGGTTTGATTGTCGCCGCAATTCTAGCGAGCGTATACTGGCTCGCCTGCATGTTTCTTGGTTGGCTGGCGGATGCCGAGAAGCGCGAGCAGCAGATTTTCGAGGATGAACTCGATGGATAGCGCGTGGGTTATTATTTCGATTGTCGCCGCCATCGTGGGCGCGTGTCTGCTGATTTACGCGGGCATGTGTGCGCTCAGTCAGGCAACCGTTGTTGATGATATCTATGCCGTGCCGGTTGCGCTGGATACGGTCAAGCCGGAAGAACAAACGTTTGTTGACTTTTGGCGGGCTGGCCCAACCAGGTTGACCCGAATCGAAGAGCCGCTAATTGAAATGAGCAATTATGAACCGGCCACGATTGACGACAGCACGGTTGGAGTTTTTGACTGGTTGAAAGTAAACTACAGCCCAAAGCCGGTAGACACTGCGGGCATCCAGCCCGCGCCGAGGAAAAACAGCCAATGAAAATAAAGGTTATCGCGACGCTTGGGTTTATTCTGCTAACCGGCTCCTGCCTGTTTTTGCTGGCTGCCTGCACGCCGAAAACCGCCCGCGCTGAAGCCGAAGCCTCTCCGCTGGCATCCTCCACGTTGATAGAAGTCGAGCCGACAAAAACACAGGCATTGCCGACTGTCACCCCAACCCTAAACTCCCCGGCCACAGTCGCGGCAATGAACATGACCACTGCCGCCGACAATGTCAAAAGCGCCGGGATTGAGGCTGCGGCTCTGGTCGATGCTGCCCGGATAAGCGCCAATGCAATCTCAACCCAAACCGCCGGGGATTTGCTGATGCTCGAAAAATCTGAGACGGGCCTGACTAATCGAGAGCTGATAAAACTGACCGCGCAGGCGGTAGAGTTGGCGATAAAACAGGCTGACGCGCAAATAGCCGAAGCTGAAAATGAAGCCGAAAGGCTGCGCCAGGATGGACAGACGTCTTTGGTCAAGCAGATTATGGGCTGGCTTACGGCCTTTCTGGCGTGCGTGTTTATCGGCGTGTTCTCCTGGCGCTTTTTGAATAGCCGGCAGACTGTCGATTACCGCGAGAGCGGGGACAGCATCGAAGCCGACGAAGTCGACGCGCAACCCTGGCCAGACTTCGCCGCTGGGGTAAAGACGGGTTTGTTTGCGAATATTGTGACCCGCGAAGAACTGCGCAAGATTGGTGGCGCCGTACTAAGTGGCCGCCCGTTCAGCCATACGCAAATTGTCAGAACCTTAGGCGTAATGTCCGAAGATGACTTTACGGCCCTGCAAGATAAATTCATCGTTTATGGCTTGGCAACATGGCGCAATGCAGAACATCACAAGCAGGGGTGTATCATTACTCCAAAAGGCAATCAGTTTTTTTTTGATATTGGTTGTCAAACCACTCCCCCACTGACATCGCAAGCCCCTGTTGCGCCAGAATTAGGGGACAAAGATGCGATACGAAACGATTTCACCCCTCTCTAGTAGGGGAGGGGACTACTCAAAAAGGAGAATAAGGCAATGTTGAGATTTGTAATAAATACAATAGCATTTATGTTAGTTGGCGTTGCCGTTGGGACGCTTGACGTTGGCCCCGAAAACTGGCAAGCCTGGGTGATAGTTTTCGCAATGGCAATAGTACTTTTGCCAGATAAAAAAAATGCATTTCCATCCCGAGACAAAATCAAAGATTTGATTGAAGATGAAATATTTATTGACTATGACGGAAACATAAAAAATACCTACGATGTTGTAGATAAAGTTATTTCTGCAATCTCGACAGAAAAACAGGGGGGATTTAAAGGATGAATATGCGCAAAACTCCCCTTTATATCGCGGGTATTTTCCTGCTCGTCCAGGTCAGCGGTTTGGCGGGCTACGCCATTTCGGCGGGCGGCATGGGCGATTTTCGCGGATGGCTTTTCGCCCTGGCCTTGGAATGTGGCGTATTCGTGGCCGCGTATTGGACCCGGCAGAGTGTCACCCGTAAGGATGAAAAAATCGACCGCCGCGATCAAGGCGCGAGAATTTCAGCCCTGGCTGTACTGATTGTTTTCCTAATTGCATCCGGTTTTCTGAATACTGCAAAAGCGATCCGGGACTTACCCGTTGATGCTGATGCGCTTGCCCGCATAAGCGCGTATGTGTTTGGCATCATCCCCTCGCTCTTTGCAACGGTGCTTGGCATCATGCAGGGCTTTGTCGACCGCTTGCCCGCGCCCCCGGTGCATCATGCAAAAGACAATCTGCAAATGCAAGTCTATGCACTTGCAGAGAATTTAGTAATGCTGGCGAATGCTCGCGTATCCGATGCAAATGCACCCGCAAAAAGTGCTAATGCTAAAAATGCACTTGCATCATGCAAAGTATGCAAAGCAAAGGTGCATAACATCGGCGCTCACATGCGGTGGGTGCATCCGAAGGAGAAAAAATGAAACAAGAAACGCTGACAGATAAATTTCATAAGCACCTTGATCGGTGTAAGCAGTGTCGAGAAAACCCATTTAACTTGTGCGCAATCGGGAAAATAATATTATTGGCGACAACGTCTGCCAACAATATAAATCGCCCGAAACCATAAGCGCAGATTGTGAAAAAGAGCCGGTAGCAGTTGACTACCGGCTCTTTTGCGTGTTACAATGATTTTACGTTTTTGTCAATCCTACGAATGGAGATACTATGCCAAGCACAACTATCAAATGGTTTGAATATTCGCACATCCCTGAGCACCTGCAAGAAGTTAGCAAGCCCGTTGGTGATCTTGCAAACGAGATGGAATTAGCCTTGCCCGATGGCCCCGAAAAGAGCGCAGGTATGCGAAAGCTACTCGAGGCCAAAGACTGCTTTGTTCGCGCTGCTCTCGAAAAGAAAGCTGAGAAATAATGCAAATTGACCCTGAATTACTCGCCTTGCTTACCGGCATCTTTGGTGCCCTGATTGCCCTAGCCTGGAAGTGGCTGGAAACGAAATATGTCCTGCCGAAACTCTCAGACATCCTTGATGAGATCATCGCCATTGTCATCGCAGCCCGCGCAAATCACGACCTGGAAACGGACGCCGAGCGCTTAGACTGGGCTTTGAATTTGGTTGAGAAATATCTCAAAGCCAAAGGCGTGGACAAGTATTTTGACGCCCGCGCTGTGATTGAGTATGCCCTTGAGATCATCAAGTATCGCGTTTCAGCGCATTCCAGTATCATTAACTCTTAGCCAATAGCCCGCGCAAGCGGGCTTATCTCATTTCTCAAAAGGTCATAGCATGGATTTACCATCATTAATACAACTCATAAATACTGGGGGCGTGTTAGCCCTTTTGATTTTCTTCGTATGGGCATTTTACGATGGACAAATCATTTCCAAAAAGAGCCTGGATAAAATCCTTGAAGCCTACAAGGAGCAAACTGAAAGCATGTTTCAAAAGGCGATCAGTGACATCCTTACCGAAATCCGCAAAAATAAGAACTGGTAGCACAATGCTAATTTTGCGCTTATTTATTGTTATCCTGGCAGGCATCGCAGCGCACCAAGGCTATGAGCCGACAAAGATATTCGGCGCTCGCTGGGGCAGCCTGATGCGCTACGCAATCGGCATCCTTTTGTTCATCCCGGCGTTTATTGTAGTCAAGCCGTCAATCCCGGAAAAGCAAGGCTTTTGGGGAGACGTGGAAAGAGATTTGACCGCTGGGTTATTGACCGCAGGCGCAACCGGGACAGGCGTTATCATAGGCCACATTTTAGACAAAGACGATGGCAATTCCTAAAGTTAGCATAGGCTAATATTTTTACGAAAGTTTACAAAATGAAACTAAATAGGCGGCAACGAAAAGCACTTATTGAGTGGGTTGCGGAGGGGGTTGACCTGACCGAAATCAATACACGGGCGGCAGCTTTCAAGCCGCCGTTTGACGTTCCACGTCAAAACCTGCACGCGTATAGAAAAAAAGCCGGGATTGAGATAGATCAGATCGAAGAGCTGGAAACTAAAAACGCGCTTATCTCTGGGTATGCGATCAGGGAAACGCGGGTATACAAGCTCTCCCTACTGGCAGCTCTTTTGGAAAAAGACATCCTAAACGGGCGGCTCTGGCTTGAGCAAAAAAAAGGCGTCGGCTCTGGTGATATTGCCGAGATATTTGACTATCAGGAATTTAACAAAGGGGAAGTGGACGCCTACCGGGGTGTGTTGGATGACATCGCGTCCGAAGTGGGAGAGCGTATCAAGAATATTGACCTAAAGAGCGCCGGGAAAGAGATAGCGGGCGCGGTTGTCAACGTGTACATTCCCGACAATGGCCGAGATAAGCGAGATTAGGCCGCAGCCTCGCCAGGAGGAGTTTTTATCTACGCCGGCTGACATTGCCATTTATGGCGGGGCAGCCGGTGGGGGCAAGACTTGGTCGCTACTCGCTGAGCCATTGCGCCATATGGACAATAAAGACTTCGGCGCGGTTATCTTTCGGCGCACGATCCCGGAAATCACCAACGAGGGCGCGCTCTGGGACGAAGCCGCAAAGCTTTACCCGCTCTTCGGCGCAAAACCGAACGAAAACGACAAGCAGTATACTTTTGATACCGGGATGCGCGTAACGTTTGCGCATATGCAATACGAAAAAGATAAGTATTCGTGGAAGTCGGCACAGATCCCGCTTATTGAGATTGACCAGTTAGAGACGTTTTCGGCGTCTCAATTTTTTTACATGCTATCGCGCAACCGGTCAACCTGTGGAGTTAGGCCATACATCCGCGCAAGTGCAAACCCGGAGCCTGGGTGGCTGGCTGATTTTCTCGCCTGGTGGATTGACGATGATGGCTGGGCAATCCCAGCGCGCAGCGGAAAAGTCCGCTGGATGGTACGCGAAAATGATGCAACGTACTGGTCAAACAGCCGGGAAGAACTGGCAGCCGATCGCCCAAACAGCACGCCTAAAAGCGTAACGTTTATCCTATCAACCGTGTATGATAACCAAGTCTTGCTTACCCTTGATCCTGGCTATCTGGCTAACCTCCAAGCCCTGGACAACATCGAGCGGCAACGGCTTTTGGGCGATGGCAAGCGTGGCGGCAACTGGAAAATAAAACCGGCAGCCGGGAAGGTTTTCAACCGCGCTTGGTTTGAAATCGTTGACGGTGTTCCAGCGGGCGGAAAAGAAATCCGCTTCTGGGATTTGGCCGCAACTGAGAAGAAGCTCAAAAAGGACAACCCGGACTTTACGGCATCCTGCAAGGCAAAGATCGTTGACAAGATCGTTTATATTTTGGATGCGACCGCTGACCAGATCGACCCGGCGCGAACGGATAGGTTTATGCGCAATATGGCAACGCAGGACGGTAAATCCTGCGCGCAACGGTGGGAGCGGGAGGGCGGCGCAAGTGGGAAGCGTGATAACCGAACAATCGCCGGGAACCTGGCAGGCTTCGATGCGCGCGGCGTTGCCCCAAGTGGTGATAAAATTACAAGAGCAAAACCGCTGGCAGCGCAGGCGGTTGTCGGCAACGTGAAACTTTTACGCGGTGAATGGAATGAGCGATGGCTTGCTCACATGCACGGGCAACCGGATTTAGATCACGACGATGAAATGGACGCGGCCAGCGGGTGCTACAACGAACTCGCCCCGGTCCAAAAAGCGAAATCAAGCCGTGTTGACCTGTTCGGTAAATTCGAGCAGGCAAAAGAGCCGGTAGAAGCGCGCGCCGATTACGAAATAGAGCAGATGCTCGAGGAGAGCGAATATGTCTAAAAGTATCTTTGACCTGGACGAATACAAGCGGTATCGAAAACAGTGGGAAACCCGGCTAAAAGAACTCAATACCCGCGCATCGTATTACGACGGATCCGCTTATGCAGGCAGCCGGGAAGGTGTCATCTGGAGCATGGGGCCGCGCGTGGCGAAGGAAATTAAACCGCTGTTCCTCCCCCTGGCCCGCGCGGTGGACATCGACGCCGGTATCATCCCGGGCGGTTGGGAATTTGACCATGATGACGCGCGCGCCGAAGTCTGGGCGCAGGCGCGGGATGCCCTTTTTGATATGTCATCCTGGGACATCAACGGCGTTTTGTTTGTCCACTACGGCGCGATGTACGGTGTCTCAGGTTTGCGGGTAGCCGACGTATGGACGGATGGAGAGCGCCGGGTATTGTTGCAACCGTCAAACCCGACCTGTTTTATGCTGGTCAAGGATGACGACTACGCGCTAAAGCCATCCCTGGCTTTTTGGGTTGAAATCCGTGAGAACGAAGCCGGGAACCAATACGAGTACGCCGAAGTCATCACCCCTGACGCTATCAAAACCTATCAGGACGGGCAACCGTTTGGCTATTCTGGACGTGAGTCTGAGTATGCGAATAGCCAAAAAGCAATCCCGATTTTTGAGTGCTTGCATCTTAACGACGGCACGACGTTAGGCGAATGCACTTACCAGAAATCAATCCCGATGCTGAATGAAGTCAATACGATGGCTACGCGCCTATCGACTGTGATAGCGCGCAACGTTGATCCGCAGTGGGTGACATCGGGAGCCGAGCCGACTGACCTGCAGCGCGGCTCTGATTACATGTGGTTTTTGCCAGAGGGTGCCGAAGTCAAGGCCGCCGCGCCAACTATCGATATTCCGGGCGTTCTTGAGTTCATCCGCGAAATCAAAAACGGGGTTGAGGAAAGCCTGCCTGAACTGTCGTTTGATGACATCAAAAAGAGCGGGCAGATTGCAACCCAAACGGTAGAGCTGCAATTGATTGACCTAATTATCAAAATCCAGCGGACGCGGCCAAACTATGACCGGGCGTTGGTAGATGCGATGAAAGCGGCCGGTAGGATAGGTGCTGAGATGGGCCTGGCTGAAATCGCCGCACTGGATGACCCGGAACTAATCCTAGACGGTACGCGGGAAATCCTGCCAATGACCCCACAGGCGCGCATTGCTTTGCGCATGTCTGAAATTGAGCTTGAACAGATGGAAGCCGGGACGGCTGAAAGCGTGACCTAATGCCAGACATCCGCCAGGCCGATAAATACATTGCAAAGCTCTCAGCCGTAGAAGCGGCCTACCTCCGAGAGATTGAGAGCGAACGGCGCAACACACGCCGGGCGCTCTTGGACATTCTGGACCGGGATGGGATCAGCCGCGCCGGGGTTGCCGAAATGTTGCGCGAGATTGCGCAACTTGAAACCTCAGTCTCGCGTATCGCGGCCAGTAACGCAAAGACCGCGCGCCAGGTAGTGCAAAACTACACCCGTAAGCAGTTGCAAATGGTCAAAAGAGCTGGTAGGGGAGGTGATTTTGATGTGGGCGTTTTGGCCGCTTTGACCGCTGGCCAGGCGTCGGATTTAGAGCAGGGAATTATGACATCTTCCCCCGGCTGGTCGGCAACCCTGGCGACATCGTTGCAATCACAGGCCGCACAGCTGCGCGCCGCCGGCGCAGATGACGCCGCTATCCGTGCGCGGCTTTTGTCCGAGACGATGACCGACGGCAGGCAATCCATCTGGGCCGCGTCTGGGGTAGCCGAGCGCAACGAAGAGCAGCGCAATATATGGACATTTGCCGCTGGCCTGTTCGCTCTTTTCGTCACAACGGCGCAGGAGCAAGAGCCGCAAGTCGAGTATAAAAAACAGGCGATTGCAACCCTGGACGAGCGGACGACCGATTGTTGTCTGCGCGTTCACGGGCAAATCCAGCCGCTTGATGAGCCGTTCCACTTGACCGGCACGCCGCGCTATGCCGATGAGATGCAATCGCCGCCGTTCCACTGGTACTGCCGCTCGGTGGAGGCGCTTTACCTGGATGATTTCGAGCAGATCGGGATACCGACCGCAAAACTCAGGGACGCCGCCGATGCTGAAATCGCAGCCCGAGAGCGGACGAAAAAGCGCGAGATCATTTACCCATCATCGGCAACGAGCCGACGGGCGCGGAGGTAGTATGGACAAAAATCATTATCCAGTATCAGCGCCAAAGCAGGCCACAAACGCAACCTGGCGCGAGGACATCTGGCAGATCGAGATCACGATCAACGGGAACACCGTAACAGCCGACCTGCCATACTGGATGCCAGCCTGAGAAGTGGTAATCTCAGACCCAGGGACGATGTAAATCAAAAAAGAGCCGGGATAAAGGCTCTTTTTTTATTGCTTTTATTCTTTTGTCCTTGTCCGAGCGCCTCCCCATTGCGCGATTTTATCGGGATGCCTTGCGCGTCTCAACCATCGCGCCCATACCGAGCGGGCGGTCTCGCGGTGGCATTTTCCCCGCTCCATGATTTCGGCGATGATTGGCCGGTTGTCCCGGTCGTAGTCTGCCGGGTTAATGTTGTCCCTGACCGCAATTTCTGCGGCCAGGGAGTTGAGTTCGTTCGATCGTGCGCGGGTGTTATTTGACATAATAGGTCACGTAAATATAGCTGCTGGTGTCGAAGCGCGGGCGGCTGATGGTGTAGCCTTCGCCAAATTTGCCGGAGTATTTCTCGACTTTCCCGGCGCTCGTGCGGCTGATGTATCCGCGCTTGGCTGCGGTGTGGTGTTCTTTGATCTGTCCGGCCTTGACCAAGCTAGTGATTTCGTCGATTGTGGGGGTAGTTTCTGTGTTCATGATTTTCTCCTGTTTTTTTTGTGTCAGGCTCATTCCTGACTACCCTTATAGTATAAAGCAAGTAACTTGTATTGTCAAGGGTTTTGGTAGACCAATTTCAAAACTCGTTTATTTTGCCAACCCCTATATGCAGGCAAAAAAGCGATTTTAGGCTACTTACCCACCATATATGGGTGCGCCTGTATGACCACAGGAAGGCCGCTACGGCGTTTATTTCGGAAATAGGTAATCTGATAAGGGGGTATTTCGGCAAAAGCCAGGATTTTGACCACCATATACGGCGAAAGAACGCCAGTAGGGTGTGATGATCCTATATGTGGGGGCTGAAAAACGCTAAAAACAGCCTTTTTTCCTGGCGTTTTTGCGTGGATTTTCCAACACAGGCCCGCTCAGTGTCATCTGTAACAGATAAATCCCAGATAATCCCAGATAAAATAAAATCATCTGTTACAAAAATTTCGTGTAGTTCAATAGCTTTTTTGCGGTCTATTATGTATATAAGTGTAACAGCTGTAACAGATAATATAGTATTAAGTTAAACGTTTTCGTACAACTTTAAGCAAATACGTGTTATATCTGTTACATCTGTTACAGCAAACCGCCATTAAGAACAACAAAAAAGCTATTGTGTTACACGCAATCGCTGTAACAGATAAAAAACACACCTACCGGCGCTCTTGCGTATTGTGTTTTTTTGTGATTTGCCTTATACTGTTATCAGATCGGAGATATGCACATGGACTATCAGATTATCAGGCTTGATGTAACAACCAACGCCGGTGGAGCCGGAACTGCTGTCTCAACTCAGCGCGCAACTGGAAAAGCATATGCCGTGCAACTTGTTGACGGCGATTTTGATAATGGGGTGGACGTCACCCTGACGGTCGAGCAGGATGGGGTGAGTATCCCTGTCCTGACCAAAGCCGACTTTGACACAGATCAGATTGTTTATCCGCGCGTGCTGGAAGCTCTCAATACTGATGGCACGGCGCTGACAACCCATACCGAGCCGCTGGCATTTGGCTATCCTAAAGCCGTTGTGGCTCAAGGTGGCAACGCTAAAACTGGCGCATTTTTGTTTTACATTGCGCCGCTGTAACCCTTTCGCTGCGGAGCGATAAAACCGGGAAAGATAAAGAAATGTTGCCTGACCCTATAACACCGCAAGAACCCGCACCACCGCAAGCCCCAAACAACGAACAAACCCAGGCGCAGACGCCGCCCGCCGTGCCGCAGTCGTGGGAAGAAATTTTCAAACACCCGCGCTTTGCAGAACTTACGACACGGGCAAGCAGGGCCGAAAAGGCTTTACAGGATGCGCAGAAAAAGACGCTCGAAGAGCAGAACAATTACAAGGCTCTTTACGAAACTCAGCAAAAAGAACTTGAAATCGAGCGCAAAGAGAAAATAAAGCTGTTGGTTGCTGGTGAAAAAGGATTGACCCCAAAACAAGCATCCCGGCTTATTGGCGAGACAAAAGAGGACTTAGAGAGAGACGCTGACGAGATGTTGGAAGATTTTGCCGACAAAATCAAATCGCAATCGACCACCTCAACCACCACGCAAGGCGTTCCTCCCCATGCCCAAAACGGCCAGGGAAACAAGTTTGACTTTACCGCCGAAACTGACCCCGCGAAAATTCGCGAGCAGGCGCGTAAAAAGTAGTACAATAGATTTACATCAACAGCAGCCACGTCGAGCCGTGAGAAAAGCGAAAGCCTGCTAAATCCAACCTAATCATATTTACCCAAAGAGGATTTAGAAAATGGCAAACATTACTGCCGCACTTGTAGCCGATAGTACCCCCACTATCATCGCCGCCGAAGCTCTGGGCTATTTGCAGAGTAACACGGTTTTGGCCCGTCTCGTCAACCGGGATTATGAAAACGAAGTTGCCGAATTTGGCAACGTCGTGAAAATCCCCTACGGTGGCGCCTTGACCGTCAACCCCAAAGTCGCTGATACCGTCATCACCCTCCAGGCCCCCGACGATGCCGTTTACACCCTGACGCTCAATAAGCATCAGGAAGTGAGCTTCATCGTCGAAGACATCGCCGCCGCTTTCGCCCGCCCGGACTGGTTCCAGCGCTATGCATCCGATGCGATGGCGAAAATGGCCGAGCAGATCGATAGCGACATCGCCGCTCTGTATTCCGGCTTTTCCCAGACCATCAACGCCGTGGCCGGTTTGAGCGAAGGCACCTTCCGCGAAAGCCGCCGCCTGCTGAACAGCGCGAAAGCCCCAAAGAGCGATCGTGTCGCCGTTTTGCACGAAGATGCTGATTACGAGTTCCTCGGCATCGAGAAGGTTGTAAACTCCGATTACGCTCAAACACTGGGCGCAAAAGCTGCCGACAGTGAAGTCGGGCGCTTCATGGGGTTTAACGTTTTCATGGATCAACAGATTGCAGTGGCCGGCGGCCAGTGTAAAAACCTGTTCTTCCAGAAAAACGCGATTGTCATGGCTAACCGCCCGCTCCCCGTTGCCCCCGCTGGTATGGGCGTTTTGCAGCGTGTTCTGAACGAGGACGGTATCGCCCTGCGCGTTACCATGTCCTACGATCACGACTACCTGGGCGCGAAATTCACCTTGGATACCCTGTACGGTGTCGGTGAAATGCGCGACAGTCACGGTATCGCAGTCTCGACCGACGAAATCTAAACCAGTTTGATGATAGGGGTGGGTGAAAGCCCGCCCTTATTGGAGATTTGAAAATGGCTCTTTATGAAAATGCAGAAAACAAAAGTATCAAAATCAAACCGGTCTTTACCGTCGGCGCCGAAGCTGCCGACGTGATTACCGTTTCGGTCCAGCTGGTTGACCGCGAAAATGGCAACGAAATCTCGGAGCGTGTTGCCCTGCTCTGGTATCTGTCCGCAGATGCCAATGGTGATGCAATTGGCACGGCCCCGAGTGGCGGAACTGCCGCAGGGACTGACGGAAAACTCAGCGAATGGACAGCGAACCTCGAAGGCATGGTTACAAGCGAAGCCGACGGCGATATTGACATCGCAATGACCGAAGCCGGTGCGCTGACAAACCATCTCATCTTGGTAATGCCCGATGGCAAGCTGTACGCCTCCCCGGCCATTACCCACGCCGCGTAAAGGAGCGACATGGCACAACCCAAGAAAGTGACCACAGTAAAAGCGCAAGACAACCAGGATGAAAACGAAAAGTTTTATCTGATTGTCAACCCCGCTGGCGCGATGCACGTTGTCAGCGCCGAACATGCCCGCAGTCGGCTGAAACAAGTCGGCTGGCGCATGGCGACCGCGACCGAAAAGGCCGCGTACAAAGCCAGCAATGGCAATCAGCGCGCCGGGCGTCCCCTGGCGAAGCCGTACAATGTTGCCGCCGAAATTGAAGCGGCTCTGCCACTCGACGCCGCCGTAGAACCGGACGAGGAATAGCCAATGAGCGCCATCGACAGAAACCATCTAATTAACGGGTATTTTACGCACAACCTAAACGGGTGGACTGCTGCCGGTGGCGCTCAGTATTTGGCGAGTGATGGGGATGAGCATTTCGGAATGGCAAACCTACCAATTGGAGGCTCCATTTCGCAAGGCTTCGCAGTTGAGGCCGCCCGCTCGTTTTCGCTGCACATTTCGGCGAAGTCCCCATCCGGGGCACTCGTGGCGGGTAACGTCACCTACGCGATCACAGACGGCAACGGCAATGCGGTAACGTCAAGCACCCTTACGGGCGCTCTTGCGGAATGGTCAGAAAACCTCGTCAATATTGGCCTGGCTGATGGTACTACTTACACACTAACAATCACAAACGTGAGCGCCGCCGGGGATGTGCGTATTGATGATGTTTGGATGTGGTTTGTCCCCGTCACCCGCGCACAAATCGCCGCGCAGGTGGGTAACAAGCTGGGACGGATTGCAGATGAGCGCAGCCTGACCCCTACTCCCGCCGGGACAATGACCGAAGGCTCTTACACCTATGCGATAGATGCCGCTTTGCGCAACGTCGGTGCGATTGACCCCCAGACGGGGAACCCGGATGTGCGCTGGTTGAATGCTCAGTCTGTCCAATTGGTGATTGATGCGACCCGGCGCGAAATGCTCGAACAGTTGCAATCAGATTATGCCGTCGAAGTTGATACACGCACAGGCCCCTATCAGCAGTCTCTTTCCCAAAAACGCGCCGCAATTACCGAAATGCTGGGTGGCTCTGGTGAAAACGGGCCCAACACAGCCGGGATAGTGGTGCGCCGGATGGGCTTCGATGGCTGATTACTCGTTTGCGTCGATGGCGCGGGTATTGTATAGCCGCAAACGCGGCAACCTTACCGGCTCTTTTGACACCCTGCCGGGGCTGATGGGTACGCCGCGCGCGCCCGTGGACGCTGAAACCCGCTTACGACTGGGGATTGATACCCCAAACGTGACTTGGGAAATCCACTTCCAGGGCGCGCCGGATATACGCAAGGGTGACCGGCTGCTGCTCAGCGGTTTAGAGTATCCCGTTTTCCACTGCGAAAAATGGCCCTGGCTGCCGAGCGATGATACCCGCCTCCGGGTGATAGTTGAGGATGTGCGCAATGGCGTATAAACCTGAACTGTCCATCGAAGGCATCCAGGAAGTCCAGGCGCGAAACGTGCGTCGGATTGCCGCACTCAAGCCTACGGGCGCTGCTGGTCAGGCTGTAAAAAACGCCATTATCCAATTGCATCGGTACGCCGTGAGTATTACTCATGTCGGTCGGTATGCGCAGACCGCAAGCGGGCGCTACACATGGGCAAAGCCGCCGAAGCCTGGCCGAGGTGGGGGCGCTCTCCGGGCATCTCACCGAATGCGCGTCAATGGTTTAGATGGCGCTGTCTTTATTGACAAATCCAGCCGCAACCCGCTGACTGGTAACAAACCGGTCGAATATGGTGTTTACGAAAATGCCCGCGGTGGTGAACACGCTTTTTATGATCGGACAGTTGGCGAAATCGGCGACCGGGTTGTAGAGCAGGCCAAAACGGCCATCCGGGAGGCGGCACTCTATGGCAAGTAATGCCCCATCACGCAAAGACGCCCGGAAAGAGTTGGCCGCTGTCATTGATACAAAGTTTGATGTGACCTGGGACGTTTTCGCTTATAAGACCCTGGCGACCTTCAATAAAGCCAAAAATATCGCCGTCGGCTCTTCCGGCTCTGGGCGCACAATCGCCGCCGCTGACACTGAAACAAGTGACGCCGCTTACAGGTTTTTGGTTTATATCTTCGTTTTGTATCAGGATACCGAAAACTCATGGACGGCTGAAAACAGCGAGGATGCTCTTGACGATGCCGAAAAGGCGCTGACTGATGTCCTGACTGATAACCAGGAGCACGGCGCTTATTGGCAAAATCTGATCATCGAAGGATTTAGTGAAGCGACACCCATCATCGATGAACTGGGCAGAACCTACCGGCGGGAAACCGTCACTGTGAGGATTGACAAATGGCAGTAGAGAAAAAGATTTATCAGGTGGCCGACGGCCAGACGATATCAAGCATTAAGCACGAAAAGAACTTTTTAGCGGGCGAGATTATCGACCTGTCCTATGCCCGCGCCGATGAAGTTGAAGCGCTCCTGAAGGCGGGCGCAATTGTTGAAGTCAAGAAAGAGGCAAAATAATGGCACGCTCAACTTTGGTCAAAACAACCGCGCCGGGCAATTTTCCCAGCCTGCAACCCGCCGCGAATGCTCTCGACATCACAATGGCCGCGACGGTTGTCGCTGACAAAGCACAGTTTTTGGCAAGCAACAAAGATTTGGTAATCGCCCATAATACCGGGGCGTCTCCCCATACGATCGCTATCACATCGGTAGCAGATCCCAAGAGTAATCGAACCGGGGACATTACCGCCTACAGTCTGGGCGCTGGCGAATTGGCCGTTTTTGGCCCGTTCCGCCGTGAAGGTTGGATGCAAGCCGACGGCTATGTCTACCTCGAAGCCGACCACATCGAAATAAAATTCGGTGTAATCACTCTACCCGAATAAGGAAAAAATATCATGGCAAAGTTTGACGGAAAAAATATCGCATTCAAGTTCGGCTCCTTCACCTTCCCGGCTGGTACGCTCGTATCGGTCGATTGGCCGCGCACGCGTGACGAATTGGAAGCGACTGGCGCAACTCAGTTGGATAAAGAATTTTATCCGAGTGAGCGCAGTTCACAAATCACGGTCAACGCCTGGGATGATGTCGCTGGCACCATCCGCGCCGCGATGGAAAACACGACCGCCGAAGCGACCGCCGAATATTGGCCGCAGGGCAATTCCAGCGGCAAACCGAAGCGCAGCGCGCAGGCGTTTGTGACCTCGGTCAGTGACCCGCTTACGCACAACCAGATGGCCGCGATCACAATTACCTTGCGCGTCAATGGCGCTGTCACTCCATCGACCGTAGCCCCATAGCCGATGATACATACAATCCGCAATCAATCGTTTGAGATCATCGACGAGCCTCTGCAGGAGCATGTCGAGGCGTGGGAAAAAGCCGCGCGGGCTTTGCGCTCGGAAGATGCAAAGCCGTACTTACGCGCAACGATTGACCAAATGAAAACCATCAACGTTACCGCACAATCTCTCCCGGCTCTTTTGGTCATTTTTGCGGAGGCGGCAAAGAACATTATCGCTGCTGTGGAGATACTTGAAGCGAACGAGACTTTGACCATGTCCAGCAATCGCGGGATGATGGTCAAGGCCGCGATCGAGGCAGGCTGGATAAAAGCGCCGGTAATGGCGGCTGATGACGTGGACAAAATGAAGCCTGGGCTTGTTGGCTGGTTGGCTGAGAAAATTGGCGCTTTGTACCTTGAGGCGACTGAAATCCCAAAAAACTAATACTGGCGGTTGCTGATTATGCCGAAGATGATAACAATCAGCAGCCGCCAGAATTGGCCGCCGCGTTTCAGGTCGAGCAGTGGGGCGCGCCGGCTCTTTTTCCTGGCGTTATCCCGGTGCAAAAAATCCGCCGGTGGACGGCTTGCCTGAATGTTTACCGCGCAATGAAATCCTATCAGGCAGGCGCGGCCAATTTTGCGCAATGGGCAGAGCGCAACCCCGGCCAATTTGAATTAGTCGCCAAAATCCGTGAAATGAGGGCGCTCCAATGGTAGACGAAATCCTAATAAAATTTTCCGTCAAGGATGATGGGACGCCTGTAATTGAGAAGGTTAACAAATCGTTGGGGGAGACAACGAAGCAATCCAAGGCCCTTGCCCCTGGCCTTGAAAATGCCCGCGAAAGCATGGGCAATTTTGTTAGCCAAAATGCTGTCTTGATTGGTGCGCTTGTCGGTGTCGGAATGGCTCTCAAAGATGTTATTCAAACGGGCATTGAGTATGCAATGTCGGTTGATGCGATGGCACGCGCCGGCGGGGAAAGCGCAGAAGAAGCATCACGTTTCATCCAAGTTTTAGATGATTATGAAATCAGCGCTCAAGACGCTTTAGCGGCCACACGCGCTCTCACTCGCAATGGATTAGCTCCGAATGTGGAAACTTTGGCGATGCTGAGTGATCAGTATTTGGCACTCAATTCGGTCGAAGAGAAAAACGCTTTTATCATTGAAAACTTAGGCCGGGGCGGGTTGCAATGGGCAAAGGCTTTGGATCAGGGTAGCGCAGCTTTACGAGCGCAAGCCGCTGCGGTTGACAAGTCCCTGATTTTGACACAAGAGCAGGTTGATAGTGCTGAAAAAGCGCGCCTGGCCATTGACAACTGGAACGACAGTATTCAAGGTTTGAAGGTCACTTTGTCAATGGGTCTTTTGCCCGTTTTGGCTGACGTGGTGACATCTATTAACAACAACATCAAAGCCGGTTTTGAGTGGAAAGATTTACTGCGTGTAATTGCGCCGGTAAGTTTGGTTATGTCCATCATGGATATGTCTGAGGCGCACGATCAAAATACAGCATCGTTGGAAAAAGCCGAAGTTGCCGCCGAAGAATTGACACTTACGCAGGCGCAGCTCGAAGAACAGGAAAAGGCAACCGCCGCCGCCGCGAAAGCTCTCTCGGATTTGCTCTCTGGGCGCATCGGCATTATCAACAGCATCCAGGCGTCCGAAGAGAGCTTCGCAGAAAAATCGAAAAGCCTGAATGAACAGCGGATCCAAACAGAGCAATCCCTGGCGGTTTTTCGCGCCAAGGGCGCTGACGAGCAGAGTACGCAGATACAAGGCGCGCTGAAAAAACTTGACGAAATCAAAGCCAAAGAAGCCGACCTCGCCAAAGAGCGCGAGCGGCAAACGTTGAAATTTATCAGTGATATTTTGGCCCAGAATTTGGCGCGAGATGGTTGGACAGAGAATGAGTTTGCCGCGTTCGCCGATCAACAGGTCGCTTGGGGATTGTGGTCGGCTGATGTGGTCGAAAAGGCTAAAGCGGCTTGGACCGAGGCCGATAAGGTTGCACGGTCCATCAACGCTATCCCGGACAATAAAACGTCTACTATCTCGATCATCACAAAAGCATTTGACTATCAGACGGCGCCAGGCGGATACGCAAATCAATACTCGCACGCGGGCGGAGGTTCGTTTACCATTCCCTACGGTGGCGGCAACGAGAGCTTTATGATGCCCGGTGGAAATACTGCAAGCCCTGGCGAGACGGTCACGATCACGAAAGCCAACCAGGAGAGCCACACGGATGAACTCCTAACCCAACTCCTCAACAAAAAGATGATTGACGAGGGACGCCTGGCGCGGCTTATCGTCAACGCCCAACAATCGGCGGGCCAATGACGCATGTAATCGATTTGACTTATTCAGTCTTGGCATATCTGGCTGGGGTATGGACAGATATTTCTGCCGATGTTATCACCGGGTCCGTATCTGGTTCTGATGGTTTTTCTACAAATTCGCCTATCGAACGCGTAGCCACTACCGGCGAATTTTCGTTTCAGTTGAAAAACCTGACCGGCAAATATAGCCCCGGTCATGTCTCTGCGCTCACGGGCTGGATGGTTGGCATTCCGGTCAAGGTAGTTTTTACCTATCGTGGACAAAATTACCCGATTTTTGGGCGCATTGCCACGCCTGGCGGAATACAAATCGATCCGCGTCAAAAAGGAATGCCGACCGTGAGCGTCACCTGCTTGGATTGGTTTGATCTTGCCAGCAAACATCCGATAGTCAATCCGGGTGTTTTGACAAATAAACGGGCGGACGAGGTCATAACTCAAACGCTCTCATACATGCCAATAGCCCCGCAGGCGCTCTCTCTTGATACCGGTGTTTTTACATTTCCCACAGTTTTTGACACGGTCACAAGCAAAACAAAAGCATATTCAGAGCTGGCAAAATCCGCGCTCTCTGAACTTGGCTATGTATATATGCGGCATGATAAGACCTATGGCGAAACGCTGGTTTTTGAAAACTATCAACGGCGTAATGGATTGCGCGTAGAAACCCCATATCCCGCTCCCGATGATGGGGCAGAACTGCGCGAAGATGGCGGCTATGAGTTTCGCGAAGATGGCGGATATGAGCTACGCGAAGATGAAACAATAGCCTTTGACGGGGATAATACTTTTATCTCTGCCGACATTTCGCATGGTGATAATCTACTCAATCGCCTGGGCTGCTACGCCTATCCGCGCCGTGTAGATACATCCCCGGTTATTTTGTTTCGTTTGTCGCAGCCGATTGCAATTGCATCCGGGCAAACGATAGAGCTAAAAGGCAATTACACCGATCCCCTAGGCGGCTCTCCCGTAAGTGGTCAGAGCATGATCACCCCTGCGGCAACAACAGATTATTTGCTAAACACTGCGCAAAATGGAAGCGGAACAAATATTACTGCCAACCTGTCTGTATCTGCGTCTTATGGTACCGAAGGTTTTACTCATCAGCTTACGAACACATCCACTTCCACCGGCTGGGTTACTCAGTTCAATTGTCGCGGTTATGGGATTTATACCTACAATCCAATCGAGCATGTAGCCAGCGAAGCCGATAGTATTTTATCTTTCGGCGTTACTGGCGATATTCTGCATCAAAAATATCAGCAAAACCTAGATGTTGCTACTCTGTTCTCAAATTCGATTTGTTTTATCGAAAAGAACCCGAAAACGAGGATGGACAAGGTTTACTTTGTTGCGAATTACTCTCCGGCCATGATGGGTGCTTTTCTAAATCTCGGAACTGGTGATATGATTAGGCTAAAGTCTGATCAGGCGAATGTTGACGCCTATCATTTTATCCAGGGGCGAGAGTGGAAAATCGAGAAAGGGAATATCATTATGTTTAGCTGGATAGTAAAGGAATTTATTAATCTCGTTTTGGGGTTGTCGCTAATCAATGTTAGTTTCAACCAGGCTTCGCCATATAAAGACGCTATTGATTATGGCTATGATCCCAATCTGTCAAAAATCGCGACAACATCGCCGCTTTTTTCTGTGAGCGTTTGGGTTTATCCTACATCCGATATTGACCCGGCTAATCCAGGACATATTATCGGAAATTTCTCAGATCCATCCGGGTGGAGAGTTGGCATAAGAAATGGGCTAAAAGTACAGCTCTATCAAAAAGGAACGGGTGCGCCTGGGGTGTGGGACACCGCTGCTGGCGCATTGACACTCAATACGTGGAGCCATATAGTTGTCACTCGCGATACGTCAACATCGACAAACGCACCTATTATCTATATCAATGGTGTTGTGAAAACTTTGACAAATACAAATGTTCAGGGCGGCTCAATCGCTGATGAAACTGGTAATCATCTGATGATAGGTAACGTAAAAACCGCAACGGTTGATCACCAATACCCGTTTATTGGCACAATTACAAATTACAAAATCTTCCAGCGAATTTTATCCCCCACCGAAGTAGCCGCGATTTATGCCGCCGGGCGCGGATCAAAAACAATGGAAAGCGGTATCCAGTTTTTCGGGCAGTCTGTCAAGACGAGAAATATATCTGAGTACATCGGTACGCTCGGAGCGAGTAATAAAGTTTTTGATGCAATTTACAAAAACATCGGTACAATAAACGGCTCCCCCGTTGGATCCGCTAACCCCTAAAGGATCGCACAATGCCAGATAAAAAGTTATCTGAAGAAACAAATCAAATCACAATGCTCAGTGCCACGGATCGTATCCGCGTTGTCAATGGCATGGGTGGCACACCTGCTACCGGCTTTATCGAAATGATGCAGCTTTCGCCATTTATCCCTGGCCTGACGAACACAGAGACAATATCCGCAACGCGGGCATTAGTCGATGCAGACCTGCCAGTACAGCGGCTTACTCCATCTGGCGCAAAACGAACGGTAACATTGCCAGCGGCAGCGGCCACAAATCATCCGTTTTATATTATCAACGCAAGCACTGACTACAGTCTGGTGATTGACGCGTTGGGTGTAATTGGCCCCGGCCAAAGTGGGATGTTAGTCTCGGATGGGACAGCCTATACTCTGCTGGCACCCTTGATAAACAATACGGTTATCCAGTCGGTAACAACAGCTAATGTTAGCGCGCTTAGTGGCAAGTCTTATTTTCTTGATTTGTCCGGTCTAACCGCAAATAGAAATTTTGTAGTCCCAGCGGGCGCGGTTGGTGATGAAATCCTGGTCAATGTCACCATTGGCGCTAGTGTACACGCGCTTATTATCATTGGCGCAAGTGGGGTTACTATCAATGGCGGGTCGGCGGCAACCGAATGGAGTCGCCTATTTATCGCAAATGAAAGTGTCCGTCTGGTAGCAACTAGCAGCACAGGTTGGCGAATTGTCAATGATGGTCGTCTGCCGTGTATTTCTGTTTTCGAACGAACCACGTCGGCGGCAAATACTACCCACACGCCCGACACAGACACAAAAGCCGACTGGAACAGTTTACCGAAAAACGTGGGAAGCTGCGGGGATACAACAAATGACCGGTTTACCGTTCGGCGCACCGGTACATATGAGGCCAGCGGCGGTTATGCGCCCGCCGCAGCAATTACAGATCAAAAGTGGGTGAATGTAAAGGTGAAAAAAAACGGATCAACTCGTATTAACAATGCGTCTCAACGCCAATCGGCAGTAACATCATCAAGCATTGCTGGCGTAGCAATTACACCAAAGCCGGTCGACCTGGCCGTGGGGGATTATCTTGAATATTTTTTCAACACCGAAGAGGCGAACATTGGATTACTCAACACCGACTTTGCCGGTGGTGGCGCAAATCAGCTGGGGACGGTTACATTTTTCGCAGTCAAAGAAATACTAAGATAAGGAGCAATATCATGCAAGCACATTTACTGATTTTGGTACAAAAGGTAAGGGCCATTGCGGCCCAGGAATTGGCGCTGCGCACCGCGATCGCAGAAGTCGATACGCTATACAACGGCGTACCAAACTGGGATGAAGCGCTTACCCAGGCGGAGATTGACACAGTGCCGGCCTACGAAGCGGTAGGGCTAACTCCGCAGCAGGTAGCAGATGTGATCTACGCAGCCAAGCAGGCAGATGCTCAGATTGCCGGTAATCTGCCGTCAATGTTTGTTTTAGCAAATATATGATACAATAAAAGAGCCTTGTTCTCCCTAACGGTTTTTCTCCTGAGAAGGCAAACCCCCGACCTATTAGCCGGGGGTTTGCTGATTTAATGCTTAGTGTTGTGGCAGTCGCGGCAAAGAACCTGTAGGTCTGTTGGCTTCTCGTGCCATAGGTTGCTATAAACCTTGTGGTGGACATCCAACGGAACGCCCATTCTAAAACATCTAGCGCACTTCCTACCGGCTCTTTTGCGTGCCCGCTTGGCCGTGTTTATCCAGTGGCGCGAATGGAGATAAAAGAGCCTGTACCATTCCCGGCGCCCTAAGCCGTTCGATTGCTCTTACACTATATCGGCGATTATCATTTTTGGCTATTCGGAAGTTTCTGTGGATTGACATAGAAAATCATGCCCCTGAAGTCGTTTAAGAATTGTGGAAAACTTTACTTTTCGGCTGGGCATACGGCCCCAGTTGAACTGTGGAGAAAGCTGGATTGTGCCAGTGTGATCAAACAGCATACCGGTGGCCGGTGGTTTTTCGCCATACAGCATGAGCGCGCGGATGACGTCGAACGAGTACCCACGTCCTATCCTGTTGGTGAGTTTTATAACGCTATTGAGAGACTCTGTATATGCGTTGGTGACGCGATGATCAAAATAGGCAAATATTTCGTCATGCCAGTTGGTTGCAGCAACCATCATGGCTGCGTATGCAGGCCGAACATCGCTGGTCATACTGCTAATCCATTGCTCGTATCGCTGTTCTGCCTCGCGTCGGTTACTGAGATCCATGATGCTGTGCATCTCCTGTTTCAGCGCGTACCCCCTAGCCAGGGTTGGAAAATTGAGCAGCCAGGTGTCCAGAATGAGTTGTTGAGATGCATCGAGATCAGATTTGTGTTTAAACAGCAGGTATCGATCACGCATCATTTTGCGCCGTTGCGATGTAGACATATCAGCGCTAATTTGTTTTCGTATTTTGTTCAGAGCTTCGTCCGCCATGCGGACAAAATGAAACTACTCTGGCAATCGGCGTGGATGATGTATCCCGATTCCGCGGTCTCTACGCCTGTGACGGTCCATCCCTGGAGGTTGATGATGTCCATAATTACTGATTGCTCTTTTTCGGGCGGCCGCCTTTACGGCCATTTTCTGCGCTCGATTTTGCTTTTGCGGCTGATTTTATGCTGCCTAATGCGCGGGCAGCATCAGCCGCAATCATGCGGGCAGTTTCAAAATCGCCCTTTTTTTTCAACTCGCGGGCTGTTTGCATATCCATATCATAGATTTCCTGATCGGTCGGCTGATAAAACGGTTCCAGTGTTGGAACCCAGCGCGCCCATGCCTCGTTGGCGGGCAGGTTAGCTGCGCGACCTGCCAGATTCATGGCCTCATCAGCCGTAGCCCATTCATACATTCCGCTCTCATCTGGAGAATAAACGAGAATGTATTTCCATTTCCCGGTAGTCTCGCTCTCCATGCGGGTTTGGAAGCCAGCCAGATTTAGTTTTTGAGCAGCGCTTTGATTTCTCTTCCAGAGCAGAGTGTTTTCGAGCTCTCGAATATCCAGGTCGGTTTCTCGGACATAGTTCAGGGTGATGTCATTGTTTTTCATGATTTATCTCCTGTGCGTGTACCATGCGCACCCCGGATAATGATCTATTTCCCGCGCAAAACTCTGATGAATGCCTGATGTTCGGCGGTCAAATCAAATTCACAATAATCAGTCGGGCGGCTCTGGGCTTCTTCAGCGGTCTCGTAATCGTCCAGGGACCACCCGCCGTGGTCGGCTAACTGATGGAGCCACTGGTCACGATTGAAATTGAACTCGATCCGTTTTCCGTATTCGTTTATCTGGCCGCGAGCGGTTAGGTTTCCCAGCGTAGCTGTAACCTGATTTTCACCAAACCGCCCAACCTGTTCGCTGATTTCAAATTTTACGCCGTTTATGTTGATTGTAGTCATCTCTTCATCTCCTGTTTTTGTCTGGCCAGGCTATTTCCTAACCATGACAATATTATAAACCTATCGTTAGGTTATGTCAATGGATTTTGTATCCAAATTCAAATCTCTAATCTATCGTTCTAAAACTTGTTCTATAAATCGCCTTGCTCCATCCACAGAAAAGTCCGATTTTGATATTAAATACAAAAATCGGACTATCCACAGAATAATCCGATTCGGAAAGGTTGTGTCAAATTATGTCAATCTACAAGATATTCCGGATACCCTCATTTTTATTGTGTCTCACATGACCACAGGAAGCCCTACAAGGCGTTTATTTCAGCAATAGGTAATCTAGCACCCTCGTATTTTATCATTATTTCAAAAAACGACCCCCACATATGGGTGTGCTTATCTCGCGGGAGACTTTACGCCCATATATGGGGGTCAAAAAAGCCGGGAAAAGGTGTTTTTTCGGTCGAATTGCGTAACTACTTTTCGACAGCGGCCTTCCTGTGGGCTTTTAGAATAGTTTTATTTGTAGCTTTGCTTTTTCTAGCCTTTTTTTTGCAATATCAAAATATATTTTTTCGCGTTCGATGCCGATAAACTCCCTGCCAATCTCGGCGCAAGCCACGCCAGTGCTGCCAGATCCCATAAAAGGGTCTAAAATAACCTCGCCGTCAGTAGTGTAATCTGCCAAAATTGAACGTAGTAACTGTGTTGGTTTTTGTGTTGGGTGAAAACGCTCGCGCTCTCTTGAAATAAAACCCTGCTGGATAAGCACATACTTTTTTATTGAGTTGCGGTTAATATTTGTCCAAACTAACTCAGCATCACCGAATGGATTTCTGAATTTTATTTCGCCTTTTTTATCCCACACAATCCAATGTTTACCGATTGGCAATTTGTCTGCAAAAAAGTTTCCTCCAAAAATAAAAAGTTTTTTAGCAACGCGCAACATTTCTGTAAAATATTCTTGGCATGGGGCTTGGCTATCCCATCCAGCTTGATAATGTTTGTCCGTTGCGGATGCGCCAAAGCCGCCAACGCCTCCATCGGCATTTATCCCATAGGGAGGATCGGTGATTATGCAATCAATACTTTTTGAGATCATTTTTTTCATTATTTCTAAGCAATCCGCATTGTAAATCATTTTTAGCCTGCCATCTCCTTTACTGCCTGTTTGATGTCAATCTGTTTTAGCGCCGCGTAAAGGCCAATTACACTCAGCGGGCGCATGTTGCATTTGTGGCAGCCGAATAGCTGCTTATCGAGGTCAACCCAGGCTGACGGCTCTTTGTCATTGTGAAACGGGCAGAGAACGTGCAAATAGCCGCGGTCTGGTTTGTAACCGGGGAAAAAGCTCTCAATCCTGTACCGGCTCTTTGCCCGCTCCATCGGCGTAAGAACGCCAGGAAGAAGCGCGGCCTGTTCTGCCTGCTCCCAAATGTCGCCGGTCGGCAGTTCGAGATTTTGGACCGGGGCGACGGGTGCCAGATTATCGCGCTCGTAGGTGGCCTGTTCGAGCATTTCAGCGGGGACTACATCGGAAAGACTTTCGATAATTGGGAAATAGAGCGGGCGCAAGGATTTATAAATATGCCCGCTTGGGTGAGTGGAGCCTGCTCCAACGATATAGCCCGAGGTTTTGAAATCGCAGTCAGGCAGCTTCATATTTGGTAAAACTTCCAGCAGACAAAAAACAACATGTATTCCCCGGCTGGTTTTACTCATGTATGCATTATCAAGAGCTTTTGTATTATCCAGCGTCCATAATTGCCATTCATAAAAAGCCGCCATCGTATCGAAGTCTAAAGTACAAATTCTTTGCCAGCCCATTACAATTCCATAATTCCGTAATTCAGCGGGAAACCATTGGCGCAATTCTAGATCTGTTGGCAATCTATCTTGATAGATTTTCCATGATGGGACGGCTGGAGTTTTGGCGCGGTATTTAATTGGGAAAACGGATATTCCCATATCAACAAATTGTTTTGCCTGCTGATAAACGCTCATAATATATTTATCCGCGCAAATTCTCCAAAGTATTTTATAGCCGCGTCATTATATGCTCTGGCAGCTTCCTCTGGAGTATAAAAATATCCTAAAATAATATGCCGGTTTTCTATTCTTATTTGAGCATACCATTTCTTTTTTCTATCTCTCTTGTCAAACGAAACTCCCTTATACCCACTTGTATTTTTAGCGGTCATGTCTCTGTTGCGCATATTTTCCGACTTGCTGCAAACACGCAAGTTTTCTTTGCGATTATCTAATTTATCCATATTGATGTGATTGGCTTCTTTTTGATTGCCTGCAATTCTTGATCAGATAGGTACATTTTTGCCTGTTCTCCTGTCTCTAATTATACTCTAATTAGTTAGTTCTGCAAGAAGCAATTTCCACTCATCATAAAGACGGCAAAACTTCTCCGGCTCCTGCTTTTCGTCCGTGTTGTTGAGTTCCTCAAAAACCTGTGCAGCGGTGCGGATTTCGATTGTAGTCATTTCGTCTAGCTTTCTTCTAGTTGTTTCAAAAGAGCCGGTAGGTCTAAGTCTGGTGACCGTCGGCGCAACTCCGCCCGCGTCGCTTCATCGGCGCGCTGGTATTCCAAGACTAAAATCCTGATGACACCTTTTATCGGCGTTAGGTAATTGTGTTGCGATGTCCAGGGTGCGTTTCTTGCCATGTTCTCTCGCTTTCTCCCGGCTTTTTTGCCGGGTGTAACAGATGTCCCAGATGTAACGTGTTACTGTATAAAGCTGTATAAATGTGTTTAACTTTGTTAGATATTATCTGTTACATCTGTTACAGTTATCTATATAATAGTGCCTGATTTTACTATTGTGTTACACGAAATTCGCTGTAACAGATCGTGAAAAAGAGCCGGGATTAGCTGTGATTATCTGTTACATAAAGCTCTCGGCTATCCGTTGTGCCATCAGTGACGGCCAGCCGTTGCCGATGATCTTGCAGGCCAGCGCGGTATTATCTGGCAACTGATACCAGTCTGGGATTGACTGAAAGCGGGCAAGGCCACGCGGGGAGATTTTGACAACACGACCGGCGGAGAGCCAGGCGCGATGTGCGCCTTTCTGCGTTGACGTTACTGTAAAAATGGGTTGCGTATTATCGGAAACTGTCACCGTTCGGCTCGCGTTCATTCCGTCGACAATAAACGCTCTCATACTTGCCTGATTACTATTCGCCGTAATAGTTCCTGCTGGTTTTGTTTCGTCGTAAACGGTCAGAGTGTCATCATATCCGCCCTGCGCAAATAGCAAAGTTTTATACTCATCCGGCAGTCTTGCCAGTTGCCAGTCCGCAAACTGTGACGGCTCAAGCGTGTCAATAATATCTTCAACTGCCGCATACCAGCCGACCCACTCAATCGGGGCGGGCAAGGGCGGCACAAAACCGCCACGAACGGCGCGAACAATCAATCGGCGGCGCGTCTGCGGTACTCCAAAATCTGCACTATTTAGGATGCTTGCATTATGCCAGTATCCGTTATCATCAAGCGTCTGGATAATGCCCTTGTAGCTTTCAAAGTGCCGGTACGCGCTCACATTTTCAATTGTGACCGTATCGGGCTTGTGATGGGTTATGTACTCTGATACTTTGCGGGCTGTGTCTATGTCAATCTGCGCCTCGCTCCGGTTCTGATTTGCGACACTTGCGCGGGCGCAAACCGGTGATGCGTGAAAGTGATTTACCCAGGGATAGGAGCGGACATCTTCATCTCGAATATCAGCCACGCGGATATGGTCGCCCAGGTTCAGGCGGTACACGTTCGCTATCTTTGCGTCATACTCGTTTGCAAAAGTCAGTTCATAACCAGCGGCACGAAAACCAATATCAGCCACGCCGCCGCCTGAAAAGAAACTACCGCAAGTTTTCATTTTTGCATTTCTTGAGATATTCATCAACGGTGCAGGTCAGGCCCAAAGCCTTGATGCGCAATTCCGCAATTCTGCGGATGGTCTGGGTGGTTCTGTCAATCTGTGTTTGGGTTGGTTTCTGGTCTGTCATGTCTGCGTTCTCCTGAATAACAATATTCTATCTTATATTAGTTAGTTAGTCAAGGCTTATGGTATACCAGTTTTGGTGCTTATCCCATAATACCCGCGCACGTTTACGCCGCCTACTCGGCGCTGGATAGGTTTCTCCAAACCCAGCCGGGTGAGGGCTGACGCCATCTTCCGCGCGTCGATTTCAATACCCGCTTTCAGCCCGCCGGCGTCTTTGATGTGCTGGATAATATCGATGCTGGCCATCCAATAAAACACATTGCCGGGGTCGATTATAAAATGTCTGACAATCGTCTCTTCGACTAAATCCATCACCTGATAAGCCTGGTTGATTTCATCGGCGCGGGCGGCTTCGGCGTCTGATAAATCCCACGGCTCCCCGTTGAGATACAGTTGGTACGCCTGCGCCCAAACCTGGTCGACATCAATTGAGCGTGTGTATCCGCGCCAGTCGACATCGGTTAGGTGAGCGGTCATAAATCTGCTGCTGCCGGTAGGGTCATTGAAAAAGCCCATCTCGTTATTAGCCGTGGCGATGAAGCTGGTCATGGCGTTCCCGGCTGTCTGGTACTTTCGATATGCCCCCCGCTCGTTGACGTTCTCCTGGGTAAGGAACGCTTTCAAGGCTTCCCGGTCGGCGCGGCGGGCGACGGTTCCCCACTCGCTGACCTCCCATATCCATTTTGAGAGTAATAAAATCCGGTGGTCTTTGTTGTCAGGGGCGATCGGCCCTTCCTGAAAATACTCGATTAGCGGGGAGGCAAGCCAAGAAACGAATTTGCTTTTACCGATGCGCTGCACCCCGTCCAAAATCAGCACGCGATTACGCACGGGGCGATAAGCGCGGGCGACGGCCCCAATTAGCCAGCGGCGGAGAAACTCGCCGAAGATGGATTTTTCGTCTTTGAAATAACCTGCTAAATCGTCAATCGGCTCACCCCCGGCAAATTTCAACCGCTCCAGATAGTTTTGTATCGGGTGATAGCGCGTCCGGTAAGCGGCGGCGGTGTACGCATCTTCGACCGCTTTTGTGTCCTTCACCCCGGCGCTTCTGATTTTGGCGCGGATTTCAGCGGCAATGTAATCATTGATCGGGTGGCCGTTCACCTCGACCATGTCCGTGCAGCGATTGAGGCGAAACCGATAACCGAAGTGGTCTAAAAGGCTCATGTAAAACTCAGGCGATTTGTTCGCATTCTGGCCGGTTTGCATGGATGCCCACCACGCCTGTTTGTTTCTGACTTTCGTTTCGATAACCTGGGTGAGGACGGCGGCGAGATTAGCCGGGAGGCGGGAGATTACTTCGGCGAAAATCTCCCCCTTTCTTGCAGGCTCTTTTGCGCATTTGTCCCAGATTTCGGCCCACGGTTCACCCTGCGGCGGGCGCTGGTCGGGGATTTCTTCGAGCGAAAAAAC
>Ga0209417_1001836_pt1 | contig 36977 bp, 36 predicted proteins | sample RifGroF2_FD_184002 | JGI IMG/M metagenome (GOLD analysis project Ga0209417, IMG submission 184002) | Groundwater microbial communities from Rifle, Colorado, USA - Groundwater F2 (SPAdes) (version 2) | ecosystem: Environmental > Aquatic > Deep subsurface > Groundwater | place: Rifle, Colorado... | reverse complement strand
TACCATTCATAGTTTTTTCCGCCATGACGGATATGGTTTTCTCTACTTCTCCGGGATAATCCATAAGATCATAAATAATTTTTTCCAATCCTGCTGAACTGGATATCAGATTATAAAAGGGACTGGAAGGGCCACTCAATACTGCTAATCCGTCATCCCCAACCTCAATTATGCTTTTTTCTATTTCCTGAAAATTAAATTCAAATTCCGAATTTTCAGATACGTATCTTAATGTATCATAGTCTTTTACATTTTTAATGACATGTTCTATATCCGTCCCTAGCTTCATATCAGGAGGATATGAAAAACCCAATGGTATATTGGAATAGACAGGTGTAGGTACTGTAACTTCCTTTCTTTTTCCAATCAGGCGACCGATGGGTGTTTCAATTTCCGTTGTCGTAATGTCTTCATCTTTTTTGTTTCTACATATTATGTTATCGCTATATATTGTTTTCACGGCCCTTATCTCATACAGCAGATCTCCGCCTAAGTATTTGCTCACCGCGAGCCTGTCTATTGGTTCTTTCAGTAAATGTGTCGGTAATTGACCTGGAATATTATTAAGGTTCGCTATGTGAGGGGTACATGGTATCCATTCCGGTTCTTTGTGTTTCAGTACTGCTAATAAATTTTCTTTGGGGGTCATATGGAAGCCTTTCTGTAAAATTTCAATTTACCTGCACAGATATAACTCTGCCAAGCCTGCTTTTATTGGATTAACAGGAAAACTATTCAAAGATTTTTTAATTATACTGTTATCTTTTAATGATCTTAACTCTTTAAATTCTTCAAGACCAATATTCAAAGGGCCTGTAATTTCTTTTTCTCCAAAATTGGAGATTAAGAGATAATGTTTTTTATCCGCGCCTCTAATCATCACCGCGCGTAAGTCAGGAAAGCGTGCGTCATTCAGGACGCGGTGCTCTTTTGCGGAAACGGCAGTTTCTCCTGCGGCAACAGATGACTGAACAATAAAAGCGATATCAAAGATAATCTGTCCGGCGTCATAAGCTTCTGTTTTGTTAATGCATGGATAGCATATCTCGTCAGCATAAAGCATACCTCCGGCAAAGGGCCTCTGCCTCAATCCGACCTGTCGTTCGCCGGGCCTGCTGAGATACATGCAATCAGCTCCATATATGCCTATTACGGAAAGACAATCATCAATATTAATCCATGAAGAATCTGTCTTTATATCTTCTTGCTTTTCTGAATTCCCCTTCAATTTGAGAGTTTTATTTTCCATATGATAAGTTCTGGAATTTTTATTAAAAATGTCGTTAGGCATCATCAGGGTAAGCCCCTTCACGCTCCTGAGAAATGTCCTGTTTACAGTTTTTGCGCAGTGCATACCTACAACAGTGCAATCGTCCGGCAATGCCGCAAAAACCGTTTTCTGTATAGCCACGGTTTCATTTTGCTTACTTTCAAGTTGCGCTTCCGAACGTACTTCGGAAATCCCGTACGTCAGGAACCCGCCATTGAACATGTGTTCTCTATGGGAATTGATAACGGAAAAATTTTGTTCTCCTGTTCCGGTAATACGTCCCAAAAGATTTTCAAACCATTCAGCCATGTCGCTTTTTTCAGGAGGGAGACAAAGCCCGCCCAGCGGTTTCAACGCTCCCTGCCAGGTCCATGACGCAATGCGTTTAGGAGATCTTACCATACATGCCCCGTGATATTCATCATACCATTGTTCCATAAGGGCCGCTTTGTTGGAGGTTTTCTTGCTACCGTACATTTTTTTCCACTGCGCGGCCATTGAGAAGGTAGCAGCCCGGTCAGATTCAAGCCTCGTGTAATAAAGCGGGGAAACTTTTTCAAGATATGAAAGACGTTCTTGTAGAAATGAACCGTCTTTATTGGAACTCATTTCAGAAGCGGCTGTATTAAACCATCCTTTTTCAAATTCAAGGCACTCGTCGTCACCATAATAATCATTGATAAAAAACCACGTGGGGATGGCATAGTCCTGACAGTAGCAGTAACGCACTCTGGTGTCGCCGCCTATCCGGAGAAGCCGTCCATCTGGAAAAGTGCATGTCTTCACGAGTTTCCACAAGTCCCATGCGTGATGATAAAGGGCATCGGGCGGCTTTATATTTTTTCTTTTATAGGAGAAGTGAAGCATCGCGATATTTGAGAGGCAGATAACCATATATCCAATGTTCAGATATCCATGATGATTTAACGCATACGTTTCAAAAAAATTAGCTCCGACATATCTTTCCCTGATAGGTTTTCCGTCTAGAACGGAGGAAGAGTTTTCATCTGACGGCATGGAGATTGAATTCACCAGAAACTTAATACCTTTTTCCCTGTACTCTTCCGCATGAGGGGCATCGGGATAAAGCATTGCGGTACGAAGCATTATCGCGCCGTTCCAGAGATTGCTTTCAGGCTTGTTTGCCTTGCTTGAATTTTCGAGGGCCGCTACTATATCATAATTATAAAGGAGCCAGTCCGCTTCGGAAATGAAAACATTCCGAAGGAGTTCTTTGTCATGTACTGTTAAATATTTCTCAATGGCTTCCAGTCCGTGCATCATCCGTTCTATACCCAGTGAACTTATCCAGGTATTGCCCCACTTTTTTCCATCCGTGCAATGCCAGGGGCCCGCAAGATGGGCTTCCATGGAAAATCGAAGGAGTTTCAGAGCGTGTTCAAGCATATAGTCCCGCGATACGTTAAGTTTCTTCAAGTCGGCCTCATCATCCCATGCGCCCAAAACGGCGAAAGGCGCGAAAGCTTTCAGATTAGTCTGTACGCTCCAGTTGTCGCTGTAGCCTGTCCCGTAACATTCAAGGTCTGCTCTTTCCGGGGGAGTGTAGAGAAAGCGCTCTGAAGCTTTAGTCCATTTTGCGAGACATCTAAGATAATCCATACTGCTGATTTCGTTGTTCATAACAATATCCAATCCTCTTTTATGAGAAATTATATCACGTCAACAGAATGAAAAAAATGATTTAAGATGCTATATTATTGTATTATTATGCTGAATTTCAATTTTATAAGGCAAGAAATGAAGATTGAAAGCAGACAGGCAGGTAGAATTGAGGCCGCGCTCCGGGACATTGAAAAGCTTCTGAATGTCAGAATAACAATCATTGACAAGCACGGCAGTTTTCATTTTGGGGATGGAAAGCCTCTTCTCGGAAAAGACAGGCAGACTCATCAGAAAAATGAAGTCTGCCATATAGATTTCCGGTATGACTGTGTAATGCACTGCCGTCATGAGATGAACGCGAAGGGCGAAAAGCTCGGCAGGCCCTTTGTACACAAGTGCTGGAAAGGCGTATCGGAGCTTGTCATACCTCTCATAAGTTCAGGCACACATTACGGTTCTCTCTTTGCCGGGATATGGCGCGACTCAGCTAAGCTCGATGCAAAGACAAAACTTTCCGCGGCTTTTAACAAGGCATGGAATGCCCTGCCCTTGATTGAAACAGCGGATATGAAGACATTCGAAAATGTTCTTTCTCTCTTTGCCAGTGGAATGCTTTCCATTCTCAAAGATGAAAACTCTCTGGGCTTTGCGGAGGAAGACAGAAAAAATATTATAAGAAACCTGATATTTACCAGAGCATCAGAGAAACTCAAACTTGAAGATCTCTCAGAAAAACTTCACCTTTCGTCCTCCAGAACAAGCCATCTGGTAAAATCCATTTTCGGAAAAAGTTTTCAGGAACTGATTACGGAGGAACGAATAAAACGCGCCAAGACTTTATTGCTTTCAACTGATTTCACTTCAGGCGAAATATCCGAGATGGCGGGGTTTTCCGATGAGTATTATTTCAACAGGACATTTAAAAAAATCTGCGGCACTACTCCTGGAGCGTTCAGAAAAAAAAGACATTTGAAATAAAAACTATATTAAGAAGGGGGATATGAATGGACAAAAAGAAAAAATTTATAAAATGGCTCTACAGTGAACTCCCATCGCTTATATCCGGAGGTGTGATTTCAGAAGAAAATGCGAGAAAAATCAAAACTCATTACGGAGAAATCAGTGAGGTGAATACAGGAAAACTGGCCCTTGCCATACTCTCTGTAACGGGTGCGTTGCTGATAGGCGGCGGAATAATACTGCTGCTGGCGCATAACTGGGAATCAATGACAAGAGAATACCGCGCGGTGATTTCGTTTATTCCTCTCATTATATCCCAAATACTGGCTTGTTATGTCATGCTGAAAAAGAGGGAAAGCGCCGCCTGGACAGAAAGCGTCGCTACGGCATGGACCGTGAGCGTTATAGCCTGTATGTCGCTTATATGCCAGACATACAATCTCGGAGGGGATTTTAACTTTTTCTGGTTTATATGCATAGGATTGAGTTTGCCGGCTGTATATCTGCTGAATAGTATCACGGCATGCATTCTCTGCATGGCCGGAATTATTTTCGGACTGGGATATTCCCGTTGGGAGAATGAAAATCCTTTCTACTTCTGGGGACTTGCAACAGCGACGGCCCCATATATCTGCTACTCTTATCATAAATACAAAAATTCCATGAGAAACATTTATTTGTCTTTTGCCGTCATTGGATTTTTGACAATTACAGCAGGAATGGTCAGCGGAAACGGCTTGGGAGTCTGGGTTATATCCTTCAGCTCCCTCTTCGCGTCTATCTACCTTGCGTCCGTCATTATTGATAATGAAAAAATCCCCGGCTGGGTTTTCAAATATGCCGGAATGACGGGAATAATTATAGTATCCGTGATATTGAGTTTTAAAACCCAGTGGCATTTCCATTCTTACCGTTCTTACGAGCTTCTTCCATACAAGGAATTGAAAGCTTATATCGAGTATGCATATACAGGGGCGCTTCTGCTTTTCTCAATAGTTTTTCTTTTCCGCCTCTTTGTTATGAAAAAATATGAATCGCTTCTCTGGGGACTTAGCGGCCTTGTGGGAGTTACGGCCTATGTGATAGACATGCTTTCTGAAACACCGGAAATACCGGCACTTATGTTCAGCATCTTTCTTGCGGCGCTGGGTGTGTTGATGCTTGTGCGGGGCTTTAAACTGAAAAGTATTTTCAGGATGAACTGGGGGATAATCATAATAGCGCTGCTTATTCTCATGCGCTTTTTCGACAGCAATATTGACTTTATCGTCAAAGGGCTGGTTTTTATGCTTATCGGCATCATAATCCTTGTCTTCAATTTGTTTCTCGCAAAAAGAATAAAAGCTAACTGAAAGGCATCGGACAATGTCAAAGAAAATTTTATTAATCGGAGTTTTAGCGATAACCGCCATAGCGCAGATATTAATTCCGTTATCTGTTATAAGCAAATGGGAAAACGTTCTGAAAAACGGTGTCCAGTACAAGTTTAAAACAGCGCCCGTTGACCCTTATGACGCGTTCAGAGGGCGTTACGTGGCGCTGAGATTTGAACAGGACAAAATAAAAGTCAATGATGAAAAAAAGTACTACAGAAAACAGAATATTTTCGTAACGCTGGATACCGATAAGGACGGTTATGTGAAATTGTCAGGCGCAGATATTGTACCGCCCGAAGTTCTTTATTATCTGAAGGCACAAGTAAACTGGACAAATAAAAAAGAACTTCATCTTGATTACGCTCTCAACAGATATTACATGAATGAACATGACGCGCCAAAAGCCGAAAAAGCCTATTGGAAAAACAGCAGACGTGAAAACAAAAACGCCTATGTTACAGTCCGGGTTTTGAATGGTTGCGGCGTTATCGAAAAACTATATATTGACGGAAAGCCCGTAGAAGAATATATTAAAAAGTAAAGACAAAACTTTTTCTTATTGCTGAGATGGAAAATTTTGTTTCAGAAAAGACTTGAGTGCGTCTTTCCAGAAGGGGCGTCCAAAATCAAGCAACGCGTCGATTTTATCGCAGTTGAATCTTGAATTCAAGGGACGCGCGGCGGGAGTGGAAAAATCGGATGTTTTGACTCTGTAAAGTGGCTTTGCGATGTTCTGTTCTTTGAAGATAAGTTCCGCCACTTCAAAGCGGCTGGCATAGCCTTTCGCCGCGAAGTGAAAAAGACCTTCAGCCTGTTTTCCAATCAGAGCAAGGACAGCCTTTGCGGCATCGGCAGTATGAGTCGGAGACCCGATCTGATCGTCCACGACTTTGAGACTTTCAAGACGGGACGCCAGTTCGATTATTTTCCTGACAAAATTATTTCCGTTTTTTCCGTAAGTCCATTGAACTCTCATAACGGAGGCCTTGCACCCGGAAGCAAGCACTGTCTGCTCTCCTTCCAGTTTAGTCCTCCCGTAAACGCTTAAAGGTGACGGTATATCCGTTTCCAGATGCGCATTGTCCGAAGCATCGCCGAAAACAAAATCAGTGCCTATATGCACCAGGTATTTATCATATTTACGGATAGCTTCACAGAGGGGAATAAGTGCAAGCGCGTTTATATCCCTGCATATTTCGGGTTCGCTTTCGGCTTTGTCAACAGCGGTGTAGGCTGCACAGTTGACAATAACATTTGAAGACTTCACTGCATAATCCAAGTGGGTGGAATTTCTTATATCGAAATCAGGGATGTCAAATACTTTCACATCGAAATTCTGAGAGGCTAAACAAAGCCGGATGTCATAACCGAGCATTCCGTTTCCACCGAGAATGGAGACTGACGCGCTCATGCCGGAGGGTGCTCTTCAACAAGTTTCTGTACTTTGGCAAGCGAATCGAACGTGCCCGCGTCGCTCCACCAACCGTTCATGCTTCCCCAATTGAGCAATCCGCGTTTAATATATTCATTGTTCACGTCAGTGATTTCCAGCTCGCCGCGGCGTGATGGTTTCAGCGTTCTTATAATGTCATACACGTCGCCATCATAGAAATATATGCCGGTAACGGCAAGGTCTGATTTGGGATTTGCAGGTTTTTCCTCTATGGAAACGACTTTGTCGCCGCTGATTTCAGCAACGCCGAACCTGTGTGGGTCTGTAACAGCTTTCAGCAGGATATGAGCGCCTTTCTTTCTGGAAGCAAAACTCTCCTTATGTTCTTTCAGGGAATCTTCAAAGATATTATCTCCGAGTATTACAGCCACCGGGCTGCCGCCTGCAAAGTTTTCAGCCAGTGAGAGGGCTTGCGCGATGCCCCCTGCTTCGTCCTGAACCTTATAAGTAAACTTGCATCCGAAATCTTTGCCGGAACCGAGGAGACCTACAACGTCACCCATGTGATCAACACCTGTAACTATCAGAATTTCTTCAATGCCCGCGTTCTTCAGTTTCTCAATAGGATAGTAAATCATCGGTTTTCGTCCAACGGGAAGCAGGTGTTTGTTGGTGACATTGGTCAAAGGTTTAAGGCGAGTGGCCTTACCTCCGGCAAGAATTATCCCCTTTATCTCATTACTCATAATTATGTTATTTTCTTCTCTTTTGCCTTGTGTCATTTTCAGCCGAATTCATCTTTACCCAAAGACTAAAATTCTCGACAGCCGCCTGGATTTTCTTCTGCCTGTAAACACTTTCTATCATGGATTTCTGCTTTTCTAAATCTTCATCCTTGGGAAGTGTGCGTTTTTCCACGAAAACGACAATAGCGCCGTTTTCAGTGTCCTGGACGGACGAAACTTTTCCCGCGGCCGTATCTTCGGCAAGTTTTGCGATTACAGCCCCATCCGGGCCGTAGGGGGGCATCATGGTAACGAACGTGTCAATTTTATCAAATTTAATTTCGTTTTTAAGGCTTTCAAATACTTGGCTTTTATCTTTGGCCTCACTTATTTTGAGGGCGATCTGCCTGGATTTTTCTCTGGCAAGCGCAAGAGATTTGTGTTGTTTTAAGTTGTTTTCGACTTTTGCTTTAATCTCGCTGAATTCAGCCTGCCGCGGTTCCTGTCTGTCTGTAAGAAACGCTACAAAAGCGGCCCTTTTTCCCGCAATGGCATCAGAAACGGGAAGTTTGTCATAAGTCGCGGCGACCGCTTTTATCAATTCGGGTTCACGGCCTATTCCCTCAATCTTATGGTCCTCAGTACTGAACCAGTCTGTCTTGAAAACACTCAGCTTGCGTTCTTTTGCCAAGTCTTCAAAGGCAAGGGTTTTATTTTTTTCATCCCCGTCTTCAACTTTATTATAAGCGTCAACAGCAAAAAGTTGGGCATCGCGCACGGCCAGTTCCTTCTCCGCTTCGTTAAGTAAATCAGCCTTTATTTTTTTAGCCGCTTCCTCAAAAGGCATGGGCTGTTTGGTTTCCTTTGAAACAAATTCTTTCTTGTTCGCTTCATAATATTTCTTTACGAGATCATCGTTTATTTTAGTTTTGGCTTCATTCTCATAATCAATATAATTAAAACGCACGACTTCGACTTTGAATCGCGCGGGCATCATGTAATTTTCCCTGTTTGCCTCGAAATATGTCTTAAGTTCATCGTCTGAAAGTTTGATTTGTTTTTTGCAGTCATCAGCCAGGAATCTTGCGACTTTAACGTCAAATTTTTCCTGAACAGCGTTGAAAAAGTTTTTCAGCTCATCGGGAGTGATTATGACTTCGGAGGATATCTGTCTGAAAAGTGAGTCAACCATCAGGTTTTGCCTGACTGCCTCATCAAGTTCCTGCTTGTTAAAACCCGAGGGAGTCAATATGTTTTTCACGTAAAGCTCGTATTTCGCGACGTCAAAGCCGTTTTCGCCTTTAAATATCGGAAGGTTTTTAATGAATTCGGCAACTTCCCTGTTGCTTATTCTGATGCCGAGATTATATGCGGCCCGGCGCAGGCATATTGTGTCAAATGCCCCGGCAATGGCCATCTCTCTCATTGAAGGCGTTCTCAGGTCAATGCCATACTGGAGGGACATGGCTATCATGCTGTTGCTGACCTGGCTTGCCATTTCATCATCGGATACTTTCCCGCCAAACGATGTTCCCGCCGAATTTGAGCTCGACATTGAATTGAACATGCCGGTAAAGCCGGGGGTCAGAAAGCCGACAAATGAGACTATGATAACTATTGTGATACCGCCAAAGAAGATGCGGCCGTGCCGATGAAAAAAACTGTTCATTCTGCGTATAACCATAATTACATTAATACCTTTCAATAAAACTGTTTAAGACAGAGCCCGGAAACATGGGTTCAATATAAAGAAGTAAGATATAGGATTCTAATGCTTTCTGCAAGACACAGGCACTCAAAAATATGAAAAATAGATTAAGTGGCTGTATTTTTCATAAAATAGCGGTGTTTTAAGGGAGCCTGATAAATATGCTGTGTTCAAGCACGAAAGCCAGTAAAAGCAACGCAAGGGAAAAGGAAATAAGCGGCGGAGCGAATTCCCGGTAATCAATCATTCTGGGCTGTTCGGCAGTGGTCTTTTCCAGTTTATCTATTTCAGACATGACCTTTTCCAGTCCTTCAGCGTCGGCGGCTTTGTAATATTTTCCAGATGAGGCGGAAGCCATGTCCTGAAGAAGCTTTTCGTCAAACTGCTGTTCAATTGGTATGAACTGTTCCCCCGCAAAGGTATTCTGAAGTACAAACGCCCTGGGGCTGCCTATGCCGACCGTATATATAATCACATCAAAAGTAGAGGCAAGCTTCGCCGCCTGTCTTGGCGTGATTTTAGCGTTTACGTTATTGCTGCCATCTGTGAAAAGCACCAGTACGCGCCTCTTTGATTCTGAATCTTTGAGCCTCTGTACGGCTGTGGCTACGGGCCCGGCTATGCCCGTCTGATCTCCTATGACGCCCGGCTCCAGGCGTTCCATATTCGCGATCAGCCATGCATGGTCAAGGGTCGGCGGGCATATATTGTACGGGAGGGGCGCAAACCCGACAAGGCCTATTCTGTCATTGGGACGCCTCTCTATGAATCTTTTTATTTCCTGTTTGGCTGTTTCCAGCCTGTTCTTAAGGTTTCCTGATTTGAGCGCGCTCCTCAACGAGCCTTCCGTATCAATATTCTGCGGAACATCTATCGAGGCCATACTGCCGGAAAGATCTATCGCCAGCATTATATCAATTCCTTCGGCACGCTGTTTTATCTCCTCCAGTCCCTTTCTAGGACGCGCCAACGCCAAAATAAGAGCTGTTATCGCTATGGCATAAAGCAGAAACGGTATTGATGAACGGGTAAACTTTCCTGTTTTACACGCGGCCTGAAAAGGTTTCACCGATGGTATCCGCAAGGACGGGAGCGGCCTTTTCACAATATAAAACAAGAGTGCGGCAAAAGGTATGTACAGTAAAAGGAATAATGGATATTCAAAGTTCATTTTTTCTTTTCCTCTCCATCTGACGGTTTGGTTTCACAAACCAGTTTTTCGGCCTTGTCCATGGCATCGTCCAGCAATTTTATATCGGCGGGAAGTTTCGCGAATTTCACAAAATCAGCAGACGTCATGAAATCCTTCAGGAAAAACTTATGATTTTCAGCCAAAGGGCTTCCTGAACGCTCAAGGTCCTGGAGAAATTCATAAGTTGTCTGTGTAGGCGCATGGAGGCTGAAACGTTTTTCCAGATATATCCTGACTATATCGGTCAGGGAGGTGAAACATGTTTCTCCGGCGATTTTTCCCACTTTGAGTTTTTCTCTCAGTTCTGAAAGTTCAGCCAGGGCAATTCCCCAAGGAGTCAATATTATGCGTCCGGAGGAACGCAGGTTTCTGAAATATACCAGGAATATTATAATTCCCGCAATAACGATGGCCGCGCTTATGAAAATCCATTTTCCAAGACTTTTCTTTACAGTGCCGCTTTCAATGCGCGAGGCAAGGCTTAACTCGTCTGACTTGCCTGTATTAAGCGCTGTGACTATAAAAGAAGGGACTTCCAGCGATAATGTTTGCTCAGCTCCTGCGTGTTTATTGAAAAGCACATCAAGAGTTCCCTTTGGGATATTCCCTGTACGGTACGGCTGCATCGAAGCGCTGACTTTCCATAAACAATATCCGAACCTTATTTTTTCGAGTTTTATAACAGGTGTTCCTATGGACTGCGCCCCCTTGCCCGGTTTCAGAACGGCTTCCAGCGGGTAACGGTGCCACGGGCATTTAAAAACTGCCGAAACAATACTTTCACTGCCGAGAGGCCGGTCTCCTTCAGGGCTTAACGAAGCTTCTGTCGGATTTTCTATCGGCAGATCCGCCTTGAGACAGAGACGGTATTTTATAAATACTGTACCCGCAAGCGCCAGCAGTATTGCCAGCACTGCCGAGCAGGAAAGCAGAATTGTTTTTTTTCTGAAGAAACGCATATTTAAATTCCTCTGATTTTACCCTGTCTTCTTTTGAAAAAGAGAATAAACGGCTTAATGAAATCCTCGCCGCATCGTATGTCAATCATATCCACTTTTGCCCGTTTACATATATCGGCACTCTTCCTGTGCATGTCTATGGAAAAATCCGCATATGCGGAACATGCGGCCCTGCCGGAACCGCCGAACATAGATATTCTGCCGTTTTCGGCATCTTCAACAATCAAGTCCGCAGTTTCAGGCCATTTTATTTCCAGAGGGTCAAGTATTCTCACGGAAATCAGGTCATGACGTTTGTTGGCTATTTTCAGGGCTGTTTCGTAGTTTTCATCTTCTATGAGATCGCTTATAAGAAAAATGACCGATTTTTTAGTGAGCATACGCATAAGTTTTTCGAGCGCACCGTTTATGTCAGTGCCCCTGCCCTTAGGTTCCGCCGCCATGAGCTCGCGTATAACGCGAAGCCCATGTGTCCTGCCGGAACGCGGTGAAAGATAGAGCTCCGTTTTGTCAGTAAAAAGAAGCAGACCTACTTTGTCGTTGTTTCTTATGGCGCTGAAAGCCAGAAGCGCGGCTGTTTCAATGGCATGCTGTTTCTTGCTTTTCTCTCCGCTTCCGAAAAGACCGGACGCGGAAATATCAACCGCCAGTATCACTGTCAATTCACGCTCTTCCACGTACTTCTTTATATACGGGGCGCCCATCCGGGCTGTAACGTTCCAGTCAATGTCCCTCACATCGTCTTCGGGCGTATATTCCCTGACTTCATCGAATTCAATGCCGCGCCCCTTGAAAACGCTGTGATAAGCCCCGCCGGTTATCTCATCGACTATTCTGCGGGTCTTTATCTCTATTTTTCTGACTTTTGCTATAAGTTCCTTGGGAAGCATAACTTATTCTTTCCATTTACGGATTCATATTACGGCATTCGTATTATAATCAAAACAGATTAAGGGGTTCTGAGTTCATCAAGAATGCGCTTGATTATGTCGTCCGGTCCCAGACTTTCGGCTTCCGCCTCATAAGACAATAGTATTCTGTGCCTGAGAATGTCCGGCGCTATATTTTTTACATCCTGCGGTACCACATAGGCGCGTCCTTCAAGGAAAGCCGCGGCCTTTGAAGCAAGCGCCAGATATATGGACGCTCTCGGAGAAGCTCCGTATTCGATAAATGTTTCAAGTCCTTCGAGCTTCGCTTCCGTCTGCCTTGAGGAAAGCTCCGCACGCCTTCCCGGCCTTGTCGCGACAGTAATATCCAATATGTACTCCACGATTTTTTCATCTATATAAACTTTGTCCACCCATTCGCGGGCTTTTTCTATATCGGCAAGAGTGGCAACCGACAGCGCGCGCAATTTCATTTCAGGATGCGCCATGCGCTGAACGACAAGGCGTTCTTCGTCGCGCGTCGGATAGTCTATCTTGAGTTTGAACATAAAGCGGTCAACCTGGGCTTCAGGAAGAGGATAAGTTCCTTCCTGTTCTATGGGATTCTGCGTTGCCATTACCAGAAACGGGTGCGGCATCGGATGCGTCTGTCCCGATATCGTAACCTGTTTTTCCTGCATACACTCAAGAAGCGCGCTCTGAACTTTGGCCGGGGCCCTGTTTATTTCGTCGGCGAGAACGATATTCGCGAAAACCGGGCCTTTTTTAACGCTGAAACTGTGTTCCTGCGGGTTGTAAACGGTTGTACCCACAATATCCGCGGGCAGAAGGTCGGGAGTGAATTGAACTCTTGAGAATGACCCGTTCAAAGCCTGGGCTATGGTTTTCACCGCAAGGTATATTGCCAGACCGGGAACGCCTTCGAGCAATATATGCCCGTCCGCTATGAGCGAAAGAAAAAGGCGGTTGACAAGTTTTTCCTGTCCCACCAGTATCCGGCCTATTTCCGTTTTGAGCGGCTGAATAAACGCGGACACCTCGCGTATTTTCCCCTGCAATTCCTGAATTTCGTTCTGCTGCATATTGCTCTTGCTCCTCTTTTAATAAATCCAATGTTTACTGCATATAGACACATTGTTTCAGAAAAAGTTCGCTTCTTCCGATTTTTTCTCGCCTTTTATGCTATACTATACTTTAAACCACAAAAAAAATATGTCTGCCAACATTAATATAAAGTTTTTATTATTTTTTACAGTCTCCGCCTTTTTCTGCGGCAGTCCTGCCGTATTAACGGAAGAAACTCAGGTCAAAACAAATAAAGCTCAATCCCAGTCCGCGCAAAAAACAGAAAATTCAGGTTCGGAAAACAATGACCTGGGCAAGATAAAGCCTGACGGCAAATCAGGCGCGGCAATCAGTTCGCTTACCCGGAGCATGAAAGATTACGTTGATATTATTTATTCCGAGGGAAAAGAAAAATGTTCAGATATATTCAGCGAGAGTGTCAGGAAAAAAAAGACGCTGGAAAACGACATAGCCGAAAAGTTCCGCAAGTTCGATAACGCCTTCAAAAGCAAATTCCAATTCGAAGAAAAAATCAAGGCAAAATCAAAATCCTCCGATAAGTGAAGATTTTTCCGGGAAAATCAGCCTATTTGTTTTTTTTGAAAAACAATATTTCGGGAATACGTATTGTCTCACCGTAAGACGAAAATATTTTCAGTTTCAGTTTCTGTGTCTTTATGCTTGGAGGCAATGTCCATATTTCTCCGTTATATATAATCCCGAAACCGCTAAAAGGATGTTCGGGAGAAGGCGGCACTTTTTTCCAATCGCCGGAACTGTTTCCAAGATAATATAGTTCGAAGTCCTTATAAAAATATTTTTCTCCGCCACCATATTTGGTTATAATAATATTCTCTATTTCATATTCAGCAGGGAACTTGAATATCACTTCTTTTTCCTTATCTTTTTTGCAATCCACCTCCCAGAAACTGTTTCTGTTGCCGTCAACCAAATTAGCAGCCTTCCCTTCAGGTGTCTCAGAGGAAAAGCTTTCGACCGTAGCTTTTATCTTTCCCAAATCAGGTATTTTTGCAAGGCTGTAAAGTCCGTCAGCTCCTACGCTTTTCAACGCCTCTTCCAGAACCCCCATGTCCCTGCCGTCACTTCCGGCATTTTTGGCGGGAGAAGAGGCATTGAGCCTGAAATCGAATCTCTCTGACGCCGTGAACATGGGGTCTCCGGCAATTCCGTGCATTTCACATGATGAAACAAATGATTTTGATTTTTTAGTTTTCTCCCTCACTTCATTCAGGTTGTAACATACATCTCCGGGTTCGGAACTGAAAGCCCCCAGTACCGCGCCATTCTTATACTGGTAGAAATTATAATCGGCCAATCCTGAAAATATCTGGCTTCTCAACAGGAGCCACGAAACGCTGTTCATGCTGAAAATATTATTCATCACACGCGGATTTGTGTTGTCTTTCTTTGTGGACTGCCCGTTTCCGTGGATATCAATTCCCCATTCTTCATTTCCATAAATGGTATTATGTTCAAGGACAACATTCTTTGTATGTTTCGGATTCATTCCCCTGCCCCAGTTCCACCCACAGAAATTATTCTTTCCTACAGTTTTCCTGTCACTCCAGCAACTGTTGAAAGATATTCCCATGTGGCAATAAAGCACGATATTGTTTTCAACCGTATTTTCCGAATCGTATTTTCTCGACATAATCCTTATGCCTTCCTTGTCACAAAAATAGACAAGATTATTGGATATCAGAAAGCCTTCCCCGGCGCACGCAAGTATGCCCATTGCTTCAGTACGTCCGGCAACATTATGAATGGTGTTGTTTTTAATCGTAATAAAATCAGTTCCATTCTCGACATAAATCCCGTCCGGCGTTTTCTTTTTATTTCCAATAATATGATGAATAAGGTTATTCTCAATCCTGCAATGGTGCGCGGGGGGCAGTATCATCACGCCCCCTATGATACTTGGAGGATTTCCCTTGATATCCGGCTTCAGTTCCATGTCGCAGCTTACGTTTTTTATTTCAAATCCCCTGATTATGATATATGAGCCTTCAATAGCAAAGCCGAAGGGTTTTTCAAATTTCAAATCCAGTACCGGTTTCTCTCCGGGGTAATTCTGTATTGTAATATATTTTTCAGATGTACCGCTTTTATCGACATATACGCTTTCATTATACACTCCGCCATGAACATATATTGCAGTACCGGGAACAGCATTTTTAACAGCATGTTGAATGCTGCGGAACGGTAACTCTCTCGTTCCTGATGCGTTGTCATTTCCCTTTAACGATACATACAGTTCACTATTTTTTTCCTGTGATATCACACTCGTCTGCATTGCCACAGCAATAATGGCGCTCAAAAAAATGCTATAACCCGCTTTAACTCTTGCATTCATAATTCAATCTCCCTCTGTTTGTCAGGTGTTCAATTTATTTATCCCAGCGTACTATTGAGGCCGGGCCTTTTTTCTTCGAAGAAACATGATAATCCGCAAACATTATGTTCAGGCCATTATTATGCCGGAACGCTGTAAAACTATTCACATCATCCCAAAAACTCTTGGTAATCTGGTAATAATAACTGTCGCAGAACATAAGTGTCAAGGATGGATTGCCAAGCTGGCCTGACTTAATTCTGGGAGACCATTCCTGCGATCCATAGCATCCAAATTTGTCGTTCATGCCATATCCACCAAAATTATACTTGGAATAATCAATATATGTATGATCTCCCAAAAGTTTTCCCTCATCCGTCTTTTTATCACCCGGACAGGACGGTGTCCATGCTTTTTGTCCTTTCCCATCCTTGGAAAATAAAGAATTATTGTACGGATATAATATCATGGGCCATACGTATGCATCAGCATCAGGCGACCACATGCATGGAGGAATATAACCGTTATAATCATTTTCATAATAGCTGACTATAGTCCCAATCTGCTTCAGTTTACTGGTACAGCTTATAGCAAGCGCTGTATCCCGTGCTTTTTTCAGTCCCGGAAAAAGCAGGCTCGCGAGAATGAATATTATTGCTATCACAATCAAGAGCTCGATCATCGTAAAAATAAAACAGCACAGGGAATGCTTCACAATTAAAGCGTAATTCTTGCTTTTCAGGAACATTTTGACACCTCATTTACTGTATAATTTTCTGCGCATCTGTATATTTCATCCGCAAGCTTCATTGATTCAGCGGCATCCTGGATGCTGTTATGAAGAGTGTTGCCATTTTTAACGGCATCAATGAAAGCTCTGTTTTCGGCAAAAATTCCGCTCATGATTATATATTCGTCGGATTTCACGATTGCCGAACAGTTCGAGGAAAAAACCGGGGCCGTATTGTTATCAGCCCATACTTTTCCTTTGCCGTCGGTATCAATCACGGCCAGTTTTCCCGGAGCGTTAAACTCAAATTCTAGGAAACGCCGTCCGCTCCGCCAGCGAATCAGCAGGACGGCCGAATTTCCGTTTTCAAATTCCACAAGCACTTCAAAAGAACTTTGGTACCAAAAATCATCTTTTCTGACAAGTGCCTTTATATTTTTAAGCTCCGAAAGCCCGCAATAGTAACGTGCTGCGTCTATCGCGTGTATCGCGTCGCAATGCAGAATGCTCATGGCCCCCCTGTAATACGGATATTCAGCAGAAACACACTTATAATAGGAAAAAACAGCATGCGGCACGGGTTGGGCGCCGTTGAATGTCTGCCAGCATGCATGTACAAGCGGATGATAGCGTCTTTGAAACCCCACAGCCGTCAATACGTTGTTTTTCAATGCCATGCGCCCGAGGCATTCCGCCTGCATACTGGTAACGGCGGGCGGTTTCTCGACAAAAAGCGGATATTTTCTTTCAATCACATCGGCGGCAACATCAAAGATCAGATATGGAGGCATTATGACATAAACAGCATCAGGCTTGACTTCATCAAGCATTTTCCTGTAGTCCGTAAAAGTCTTTTTAATTCCGAATTTTTCTCCCGTGCTTTTAAGCTTTTCCTCGTTGACATCACAAATCGCAGATAATTCCACATCCCCCATTCGCGATAAGGCCGGATAATGCATCGTTCCGGCAAACGAACCTGCCCCGATTAAAGCAAGCCTGATATTACTTTTCATCAATGGAATTTCCTTTTTTACGCATTTTTAAATCCTCGTTTATTTCGGCGCTTATACTACGGCACGCGGCTTTTGCCGATTCTACCCCAAGCCATACAGGATAAAGTTTTTCAGATATCTTTTTTATAAGGCTGTTCTCCGGGACGCGCACCAACGGTTCCGCGTATTCCAGGGATTTGATGAAATGATTGAAACCTTCATATTTTTTATTCATTTCCTCGGTGTAAATCCCAGCCATAGCCCTGTTGCAGGATATGCCGTCGGAATTATCGGATATAAATTTTCTGTTTTCATAAAGCTGTATGAAATTGAGAAAATCTCTTATCGTATCAAGTTTATCAGTCGCTCTGTTTACCATGAGGCCTTCAATCAGGAGATGGCTGGCCCGCCGCTTTTCGTAAGGAAGAGGGGCAAAAGCAATATTAAAATCATAATTCCCGTTCATTGCTGCCCCGCTGTTCCATGCATACGTAAATTTTCCACATTTGAAAATATCCCTCATACCTCTGGACATTTCCTCCGAAAAAGTTACAGGCGGACAGCATTTCGAATTATACATCAGGTCAAGCATGAAATTTATTGCCTTTACGCATTCATTACTGTCCAGAAGACATTTCTTTCCATCTTTTGAAAAGAGCTCCCCGCCAAGGCTCTTCATGGTCAGAGGCCAGCGGTTCATTGTCGTATTCACGTAAAAAGGATAAATATCTCCGTCTGCGCCTTTTGATTTTATCAGAATGTCCTTGAATTCATCCAGCTTCATATTTTCAAAACGGGAAACTGGCAAGGCGTTTTTCTTATCCCTGTTAATACATGTCAACACTGTGGTAAAACTTATCGGCATACACATGAGCTTTGAATCTGCCGTACACCATTTCGTAACTTCCTCGAATGAGTCCGAAGCTTCATACCACAAACCTGGAATTTCATCAAACGGCAAAAAATTCTTTACACGTTCTCCAGTGACAATCTCTCTCATAAGCCATGTATTAACAAGGAAGATATCAGTATCGGCTTTTTCGTAGATTTTAGACGTGTCAAAACTGGGCAACTCATCATCTATATCAAAACTGACATCCTCATTATATTTTGAATATTTATGGCAGATACCTTTGATGGCATTGCTGAAGTTCCAATCCCTGATAGTTAATATTCTGATAACTTTTTTAGAGGACATTATATTAAAAGACTTAGCCTCCTGATTGTCTATAACCACAGTTCCGGCTTTCGGTTTTCTCAATACTATTTTTCTTTCCGCCAGCAACTGCATTGCTTTTTTCACTGTTATTTCGCTTACGGCATATTTTTTGCAGAGAGCTTCAGAAGCATCAAGCTTATCGCCCACTTTCTTGTTCTTTATTATGTCCTCAAGGATTTTATCAGCTGTTTCTATGTACTTTTTCATGCTGGAGTTCTTTTTCCTTATTTTTCTCAATTATATACCATTAAAAGCTATTTGTCAATATTAAATATATTTATTTATTAAAGTATACTTATTTAAAATAAAAAGCTTTTATTATCTGCAAGGAGGGGGCGAAATGTTTACCGTCTTGAAGCTTCTTCTTCGAGGGAAAAGATGATCACCCTCTCTCCGGTAAGGGTGCTGATGTCGGTGTGGAGGCTTTTTACTGTTAAGCCGGTAATGTCTTTTATGACGGCTTCGAGCAGGGGACGGCCTTTTTCAAGGAGGGCGCCTCGCATTTTTTTGATAAGCTCCCTGCCCTCGGAGGGATCGCTCGTTTGCGCCAGTTGGTGTTCGGCTTTTGTCAGGACATCTTTCAGGCGGACAAGTATCATGTCTTCTATGATATAGGTTTTTGTTTCCAGAGGGCCTCTGCCCATATATTCTTTTTCAAACTGGATTACGGCCTCGCTGATTTCGGCTTCAATGCGGCCTTTGCCTCTGTTTATCGTTTCTCCGAATTTGGACATAAGCGTCAGGCCTTTTTCTGTTTTCGTTCATGGCGTTTCAGTATTTTATCCGCTTTTCCGAAAACAGAACGTATCAGGCGCTTGTTCTTGAAAAGTTCTTTACCCGCTTTTTCCGTATATGCTTTCCAGAAACGCATCATGTCTGTTCTGCTGACAAACGGGCGCGCGGAAAAAAGGAGCTGCCCCAGATCTTTTATTCTGAATCTTTTGCTTAACGCGCCGTCCATGACAAGGCGCTGGAGATCTATCAGATAAATCGCGTCATTTTCACATTCTTTGACAAAAATATGAACCAGATAAAAATCCTGATGAGCAAAGCCCGTCGCATGCATGTCACCGGCAAGTTCCGCTATTTTTCTTATCAGTTTGCGTTTTCTTTCCCCGTCTTCCCTCTTGAACGATTCGAAGAGCGCGGAAGCCCTTTTGTAATCTTTGATGCCCAATGTCAGATTGCAGGTCCGCCCGTTAACTCTTGCCACTGCCACAGGTGTCACGGTAGGGAGATTGTGCCGGTGAAACGCCAGCAGGGCATTCCATTCATGAAAAGCGTCATACTTCTCGAATTTTAAAGAAGAAAAAGCCTTGATTTTTTCTTTCAGCGAAGGCGGGCTGTAGCGTTTTATATAAGTTTCGGCAAATTCGGCGCCTTTGGGTGGCTCAAGAAAAAAACGCCCGGTCCCGCGTTCCTCAAGAATACTCTTAACAGGATCGCTTTTCATCTCCCAGAGTTTTTTAGCTGTAATAAGGCCGTTATGACGTATCAGCTCCGCGAATTCCTCATTTATTATCAGGTTTCCGTTGTCAAGTTCTTTTGTCTTTATTTCCATTGCTCTCTTTTTCCATGATTATCTTTTTGAAAAGTTTCTCAAGTTCTCCGGCGTGCTTTTCCCATTCGTACGGGATTGAAGCTTCGTATGCCGCCTTTGAAAAATCAGCGCGGACAGCTTCTGAAAGCCCCGCGAAATCTGTAACAGCAGATCGCATTTCATCGATCCTGTCAGCGTTTTTGACAAGATAGCCGTTCTTCCGGTTTTCGACAAGTTCGGAAGAGCCGTTAAGTTCAGTAGTCAGCACCGGCAGCGCTGAAGCGCAGGCTTCCAGGCAGACATTGGCGAACGGCTCATAAAGGCTCGGATAAAAAAGCAGGTCGGAGGCCGCGTAATAATCCCGCATATTTTTTCTGCTTCCCGCAAAGGATATGTTTCCGGAAAGTGATAAGTCCTCCGCAAGCTTTGCGTAGGGAGCGGAATTGCCCCCTCCTATTACCATCAGTAGAATATTATCCCTTATGCGTTTTTCTATCCCGGATATCACACGAATAGATTGCTCAAGGCCCTTTATTCTGAAATTACCGGCAACAAAAAGCAAAACGAGACGTTCTGTGGAAATGCCGAGTTTTTTTCTGAGTGCGAGTTTCTCGTTTTTGCCGTCCGGCGGATAAAAGACAGTTCTATCAACGCCGTTGCGGATCACTGATACGCGATGTTCCTCAAACCCGTACCTTGAAATAATCTGTCTTTTTACAAGTTCGGAATTTGTCACTATACGGCGGACTTTATTGCCTGTGAATATCTGTTTTTCGAGTTTCAGAAGACTTCTGTGCCGGGGATTAAGCAGGGCGAGTTTTGAATAGCCTATGGGCATCCATTCGGAATGCAGCTGTTCTGTTACCCTGAAAACATCCGCAGGAAAAGTCCTGCACATGGAATAGACAATATCGAAAGCGTGTTTTTTCAGCTCCTTCTGGACAGCCCTGTGAAAAGAAAGGGTCTTCGAAAAAGAAGGGATATATCCGGGAACGACCGGGTTCCAGTCGGGAGAAGCGTTTTTCTGAGCTTTGAATTTTTCGGAAAAAACAGTTACGGAATGCCCGAGCCTGAGAAATTCCCGCGTAAAATTAGCGGCAACTCTTTCGGCGCCGCCGCCATCGCTGTCATAAACCCTTCTGAGCAATGCTATCTTCATTATTGTTTTTTCACCCATTTTCTCTGCCTCGCGGCCTCATACAGGATAATAGTGGCGGCAGTAGCGACGTTCAGTGAATCTATTTTTCCAAGCATGGGAATCTGCACCTGAATGTCAGCGTTCCGCATCCAGAAATCGCTTAAGCCATATTGTTCCGCGCCTACCATCAGAGCAACAGCGCCTGTCATATCGACGTCGGTATAAAACTTTTCCGCATGTGGAGATGCCGCGAGAAGTTTAACATTATTATTTTTCAGCCACAGGGCAGTTTCTTCTTTCGATGCTTCAGCCAGGGGGACAGTGAAGAGAGCTCCGGTACTGGCCCTTATTACGTTTGGATTATAAATATCGGTGCACTTGTCACAAACTATGAGCGCGTCAGCTCCGGCGGCATCGGCGGAACGCAGAATTGATCCAAGGTTTCCGGGTTTTTCCACAGCCTCCGCAATTATGTAGAGGCCGTTTTTTACGGGCTGGATTTTATCAAGGGAGTGTTCCCTCATAGAAGCGATGGCGATAAGACCTTCCGGCCTGTCCCTGTAAGCAAGTTTGCGCAAAACCTGAGGACTTACTTCAGTAATCTCCGTCCCGGCAGTTTTGAGTTTTTCCAGCAAGAAAAATTCATTTTCCCCCAGGAACATTTCGGGGCAGTAAAAGCACTCTTCCAGTTTCATTCCGAACTCAAGCGCCCGGGAAAGCTCGCGATATCCCTCAAGGATAGTTTTCTTTTCCCTCTCTCTGTCGCGCCTTTCGCGCAAAGCAAAAGCATATTTTACTTTCTGATTTTGAAGACTCTCTATTTTCATCTCTTACTTTAAAAAGCTAAGCAACCGCGATTTAATTTTCGCTTCGCCCGGTTTTTGTTAATTTCTTATTTTACTTCATTCAACACTGAAAATCAACGCGGCACGAGGAGTTCAAAGCCGGTTTCCTTGTCGGGAAGGCGCGCCGAATTGGTGTCAGTAAGTTCCCAGAGGACAAGTTCAAGCACATGCCATACCTTGACGCCTTTTCTTATGCAGCCTGTTACCGTTTCCGCAGACCTGCCGCAGGCCATATGCATATGGAGCACCGGATTTCCCGCGGCGTCGGGAAACAGAGTGCCTGTCCCGCTTATTTCGCAGACATCCTTTATGACATGCTCCATAGGCGTGACGGGTTTTGAGCGCCCCTCTTTCGGGCCTACCACCAGCCTGCTGTCCTTGTCGATGCCGCCTACCGCTATGAGCGCTGCCGCCTTTATCGAATGCTCTTTCGCAAAAGCCTCCACTTTTTCATGGATGATTTCTCCATCTTCAAGCCTTATTACAAATACACGCCCTTGTTTTGCTTCCGAATACATCATGTTAAGGCCCCTTCCGTATAATAAATAATATATACAAAGAAAAAGATAAAAAAAGCCTGAATAAATCAGGCCTTGCAAATAATTCTGTAAAACCGGGATAAATTTTAGAGAAGTTCTTCTCCGGTCAGTATCCTGTATGCGTCAATATATTTTCCCGAAGTTTTCACGACGATATCGTCGGGAAGTTTCGGCGCGGGCGGTTTTTTGTCCCAATTCAGAGACTCAAGATAATCGCGCACGAACTGCTTGTCCAGACTCGGAGGGCTTCCGCCTATGCTGTATTTTTCAGCAGGCCAGAAGCGACTGGAATCGGGGGTCAGTATTTCATCAATAAGTATTATTTTATTCTCAAAAACACCGAATTCAAATTTAGTATCCGCCAGTATCACGCCCTTTGTTTCGGCATAATCAGCCGCTGTTGAATAAACTTTCAGGGAAAGAGCCGAAATTGTACCGGCGTATTCTTTGCCTATGACTTTTTCAAGCTGTTCAAAAGATATGTTTTCATCGTGAAAACCCTGTTCAGCTTTTGTGGAAGGAGTAAAAAGAGGCTTATCAAGTCTTTCGGCCTGTCTGTAACCGGGCCTCAAGCTTATGCCGCAGACTTTAGGGCCTTTCTGATAATCTTTCCACGCGCTTCCGGTTATATAGCCTCTTACTATGCATTCCACGGGAAGGGTCTTTGCCTTTTTTACGATAATGGAACGTCCCGCAAGGTCTTTTATGTAAGGCTTGAGAACTGCCGGAAATTTTGAGGCATCGGCACAGATCAGATGATTCGGCATCCAGTCCATAAGCTCAAACCAGAATAGGGAAAGCTGAGTAAGAACTTTGCCTTTTGACGGAATGCCGTTCGGCATGACCACGTCAAACGCGCTTATTCTGTCCGTAGCTACGAAAAGGAGATTTTCACCCAAGTCGTAAATGTCCCTGACTTTGCCCCTGTTAAGGAGTTTGAGTTCCGGGATATTTGTTTCCAGCAAGGCAGAATTTGAATCGTATTTCATCTTCAGTTCTTTATGGAATTGATCTTTACTTGAGTTATTTCCTGGCGATGGCCTTTTTTGCGGCGATAGCTTTTGCGGCGTTTCATCTTGAAAACCGTAAGCTTTTCACCTCTGTACTGGTCAACGATTTCAGCCTCAACACTGGAATCCTTTATGAAAGGAGAACCTACTTCGATTTTGCCGGTATCGCCTATGGCGAGAACTTCGCCAAATACTATTTTCGTTCCCGGTTCGCCTTTGATGCGTTCCACTTCCACAAGGTCATTGGGCTGCACTTTATATTGCTTTCCGCCCGTCTTAATTACTGCGTACATTCTGAACACTCCTTAGATGTTTTTTCAAATTGTAAAGGGGCGTAATATATAACCTCGCCGCAGGCATTCAAATAATTTGATGAAAAAAGAAGAATTTTTAGGAATACGTCAAACAGCTTGCCTTACACATGGTATTGTGTTATAGTACGTGTAGATAATCAGAAAGGAATAAAACTATGCCTACAAATCTTGCTTTGGATGATAAATTGATTGTCGAAGCTCAAACACTTGGACATCACAAAACAAAAAAAGACGCCGTGAATACTGCAATTCGCGAATATATCGCCCATAAAAAGCAAATGGAAATAATCAAACTTTTCGGCAAGATTGACTTTGACCCGAATTATAACTATAAACAGGCAAGATCGAAGTGAAAATCTTAGTTGATACATGTGTATGGTCTCACGCGCTGAGACATAAATCACCTGATAAAAAAATAATGAAAATCCTTGCCGAGCTTGTACAGGACAATAGAGTTGTAATAATAGGTCCAGTGCGGCAGGAACTGCTCTCCGGCATATCAGATAGACAGCAATACAATGTACTTTCGGAAAAGCTTTCCTGCTTTGAAGATTTACAGTTAATAAGCGAACATTTCATAAAAGCGGCGGAATTCTGCAATATATGCAGAACCAAAGGCATTCAAGGTGCAAACACTGACTTTCTGATTTGCGCAGTCGCATACCTCGCGAATATCCAGATATTCACAATTGATAAGGATTTTCTGAATTATCAGAAATGTATTCCTGTATCCTTATATAATACGGGGAAAATATGAACGTGAAAAAAAACCTTGAGGAACGGGTCGCTGAAGCCGTCAGGGAGGATGTGGCAATCGTGCCGTATAACCCGGAATGGCCTGAAATGTTCAGGAAAGAAGCCGATTATCTCCGCAATGCCCTTCCCTCTTCAATCATCAGGAGAATAGAACACTTCGGCAGCACCGCGGTGGCGGGACTTGCGGCAAAACCCATTATTGATATTTTGGTGGAAGTCAGCAGTCTTGACGAAACAAAAGAAAAAATTGTCCCTGTTCTGGAAAATGCCGGGTATGACTATTTCTGGAGGTCGGAGTTTGACGGCCCGCCTTTTTACGCATGGTTCATCAAGCGCGACGCGGAAAGAGTGCGGACGCATCACATACACATGGTGGAAGCGTCATCCAAATTGTGGGAACGCCTTTATTTCAGGGATTATCTGAGAGAATTCCCCGAGGAAGCCGAAAAATACTCCCGCTTAAAAATCTCCCTTGCTGAAAAATACCCCAATGACAGGATAACCTACACAAAAGGCAAAACGGAATTTGTAGTTTCAATCACGGGAAAGGCATTGCTTCGAGGCAAAGGCAAGGGCCTCGTCTCTTGATTTCAGCTCACCGTTAAGCTGCATGTCGGATATTTCACGAAGGATTTTACCCATTTGGGGGCCGGGCCTGAAGCCCATTCCAAGCAGGTCCCTGCCGCCGATAAGAGGTTCGGGGACGGCAGGCGCTCCGGCAAGTTCCCCTGCCCTGTCCAGAAGAAGCACATAATTCTGAAGCTTTTTATGGCTTGACACGCAATCAATACGGTGAAGTTCCAGTTCCAGAGGAAAGTTTGCATCAGCCATCAGCCTCTTCCATTTTGAAGCCCTCATTTCGTGAACATGGGCAAAACGCATGTGATTTTTCACTGCTTCGGAAACAGCCTCTATCACGGTTCTCGGAAATTTAAGCCTTTCCATTATCGGCACGGTCAGTTCCGCGCCGTCTCTTTCATGTCCGTAAAAATGTTCAGTGCCGTCTTCCCCCAGGCTTAGAGTCGATGGTTTAGCTATATCGTGCATCAGTATGCTCCAGGCAAGCTCTACGGATGGTTTCGACATGTGCTCCAGCATGAGCATGACATGATTGAAAACATCCCCTTCCGGGTGGTGTTTTACTGGCTGAGGCACACCGTATAACGCCGCGACTTCCGGCAGTATCTCGTTGAGAAGCCCAAAATCAAAAAGGTCTTTCAAAGCTCTCTCCGGGCGCTTCCCTGTGAGCATCTTATTGAATTCGTCCCTTATCCTTTCGGCTGAAAGCATTTTAACTTTGGACTTTAACGCTTTTATAGCCTGAAGCAGTTGCCCGTCGTATTCAAAAGAAAAACGGTTTGCGAATCTCACCGCCCTGAGAATGCGGAGATAATCTTCTGAAAAACGCTCCTCCGCATTGCCGATAGTCCTCAGTATTCCGGCTTCCAAATCCTTTCTGCCGCCAACATAATCCAGTATCTCGCTGTTTAACGGATCATAAAAAAGCCCATTGACAGTAAAATCACGGCGCGCCGCGTCAAGCTCTGGATTGTCGGCATATCTGATTTCATCGGGATGACGCCCGTCCATGTATGCTCTCTCCTCCCTGAACGCCGCGACCTCAAATGGAATATCGTCTTCAATAACCGTCATAATCCCGAAAGAGGCGCCTATCGCATGGCATCGTGGAAATATCGCGAAAACTTCTTCAGGTCTGGCAGGACTGACAATGTCTATGTCCTTTATTTCAGCCCCCAGAAGCATATCCCTGACTGAGCCGCCGACAAAATACGCCGGAAAGCCGCGCTCACTCAATGCCCTCACAATTTTCAGCGCTGACGCAAAAAGCGCAGTATCGCTGTATTTTCTGTCAATCCGCATGATTTACCGATTTTCGCTTGTTAAAAATGAAATAATGTCTAAAATATCTCTGTCGGGATATAAATCAATAAAAGAGATGAATATGAAGCTTGCAGTTTTCGGCGGAACATTTGATCCGCCTCATCAGGGACATATTTTTATAGCTGAAAAAGTCATAGCCGCTAAACTGGCGGAAAAGGTTGTTTTCGTGCCTGCGTTTGACCCGCCGCACAAGCTTGGCAGAAAGATATGCTCTTTCGAGCGGCGGCTGCAAATGCTGAAGCTGGCGCTTGGGAAAAATGAAAACTTCATACTCTCCGAAACTGAAAAGGCCCGCGCCGAAAAACCATCCTACACTCTCGCTACAATGACCGCTCTTTCCTCCGAATACCCGGAAGATGAACTGTATATACTTATAGGAAGCGACAGCCTGAGACAGCTTCATACATGGCACAGAGCGGAGGAGCTGATTGAAAAATGGAAGTTCATAGTTTACCCCCGGAACGGCGAACTTCCTTCAACGGAGGAACTCGAAACGCACTGGCCGCCTGAAACGGCACGCAAGCTCATAAACTATACTGTCATCATGCCGTTTTCGGAAATCTCTTCCACGGAAATAAGAAACGCTGTGGCAAAAAATGAAAAAGTCAGTAACTTATCAATACCTGAAGTTATGAATTATATCAGAATGAACAGACTTTATCAGGAATAAACAACGGAGTATAAAACAATGTCAGTAAAAAAAGAAGAAACTAAAAAGGCCTTACAAAAACTCAATCCACAGGAACTTGCTTCGCTCTGCGCGGAAATAGCCGAAGATAGAAAAGCTGAAAATATAATACAGTTGAGAATGACGGAACTTTCAAGCCTGGCGGATTATTTTGTCCTCTGTACAGGCAACTCTGAGCCGCATATAAGGGCTATTTCCGAAAGAATAGCCCGAGACGTAAGAGAGCGCACCGGCAAACACGCGCGTTCTGTCGAAGGCACCCCTGAAAGCAAATGGATGGTCATAGACCTGGGGGATGTTATCGTGCATATCCTCTCACCTGAAATGAGAGAGCTTTATCAGATCGAAAGTCTCTGGGGCGACGCTCCCAAAGTGGATGCAGTAAAAAAACTCAAGAAAGCATCCTCTCGCAAGAAAAAATCAGAAACCGCAGGCTAAATGAAAAACCCTTTTGATAAAAATCTCGATGAATTCGGCTGGGAACAGGAAATCCGCAAGGACGAAACGCGCATTCATACGTACATGAATGAACTTCATAATTTCCTGGACCTCCCCGGCGAAGAAGACATGATAATAAAAAGCCTTCAGAAAAACCCGGAACTCATACCGCAGAAAGCGGAACAGGGCAATATGCCTTTTTCGGACTTTTTCGATGACTACGAGGATGACTTTATCTACAGCGAGGAATGGCAGAAAAAAGACGGCTCTGAAATATATTTCCAGCTGGAAAAACTTGCTTATCACTGGAACGCCATATTCGCCTCCGAATTGAAAAAGGAAAACGCCATGCTGGGCATGAAAATTACATGCCTCTACGGAAAACTTCTAGCCAGAACGGCAGACCTTCTGGATATAAACGCGGAAGACTTTCCCGCGCTCCGGATCGCTATATGCAAAAGACTGATAGCAGGTTTCAATAACATATCCGGCGAATTCAATAAAATGGAAGATGAACAGCCGGAACTGAAAGTACTCATTGAAACACATAAATCGCATATCCACATTCTGAGAGAAAAAATTATAAATCTCATGAACAAAATAAGGGACAAAAAGGATAAGAAATAGATGCGCCGAATTTTACCCAAAGCGTTTATTTTGCTGTTTGCGGCATTGTTTCTGCTCTGCGGCTGCGCTACCCAACGCCCACTCCTCTATCCTAATGATTACCTGCGGAAAATCGGCAAAGCTCACGCTGAAAAAGATATAGACACTGCCATGAAACACGCGGAAGAATATGATCTTGATACAAACGAACACGCTGAAAAGGCGGGAAAGACACTGACAGGAGCGGCAACCGGTGCAGGGACGGGGGCCGCTGTAGGCGCATTGAGCGGCAATCCTGCCACAGGAGCGCTTTCAGGAGCTGTCGGCGGCGCTTCCGGCAATTTATTCTCATGGATGTTCGGGGCCAACAAACCTTCTCCGAACTTCCGCAAATTCGTTGAAATAGAGCTTAGAAAAAAAGGCTATGAGGTCATTGGCTGGAAATAACACGCAAGACATTGTATGATAATTCAATAATCAGGCAAGGAGTATTTTATATGTTGAAAAATAAAAGTATCAGAAAACGCATATTGTTAATCCCTCTTATCGCGCTGCTGTCAATAGCGGCCCTGCAGATGGCAAACTTTATAACCGAAAAAAGAGTGGAGAAGGACATACTTATTCCATCAATATCCGCACATGAACTGGAAAACTGCAAGAAAATCCTTAAATGCGCCGTTGATATAGAGGCACAAGCCCTCGGCTCTCTCTTGGCATCCTTGAAAACACGCGACGCAAAAATAGAAGCCACAATCAAAAAAACTGATCCCATAAGATTTTTTGATGACAACTCAGGATACTTTTTTGTTTATGACATGAAAGGGGTCCGTGTAAACGTTCCCATCAACAAATCGCTTAATGGAAAGGATTGCTCCGGACTGGCTGATCAGAACGGAATAAAGTTCGTGGCGGAATTCATGAAGGCTGTTCAAAACGGAGGCGGTTTCGTTAAACATTATTTTGAAAAGCCGGGCAAAGGAATACAACCCAAGATGAGTTATGCCGCCCCTATCCCCGGTACAGACTTTTTCATTGGAACAGGTATCTATATCGACAGCATCAACGAAGATACAAACGCGCTTGTCTCGGAAACAATCAGTAAAAGCGAAAAATATTTTTATGCCAAAATATTAATATTCGCGGCGGCATTTCTGATAATAATAATGCTTTCACTTCTGGTAATCATATCAATAAATCGTTCAATAAGGGAGATAGTAAAATCATTGGCCGCGGGTGTAACGCAAACGTCCGCCTCCTCTGTACAGATAGCCGAGGCAAGCCAGCAGATCGCTTCCGGAATAAGCGAGGAAGCCGCAAGCATTCAGTCCGTTTCCAGCAGTATAGAGCAAATGGCTTCGATGACCAGAAATAACGCGGAAAACGCGGAGAAAGCCAAGTCCATGGTGGAAGAAGCCTCTTCAGCCGCTCAGTCAGGAAAAGATATAATGCAGAACGCCGCGGAAACTATACATGAGATAAAGAAAAACACAGACGCTACCGCAAAGATAATAAAAACCATTGACGAAATAGCTTTTCAGACTAACCTTCTGGCCCTGAACGCCGCAGTGGAAGCGGCAAGGGCCGGCGAAGCGGGAAGAGGTTTTGCCGTAGTGGCTGAAGAAGTCAGAAATCTCGCTCAAAGAAGCGCGGAAGCCGCCAAAAGCACATCTGAGCTTATTGACAATTCGAGGAGCAGTTCGGAAAAAGGTGTTCAGGTAATCAGCAGCTCAAAAGAACTTTTCAATAAAATATCGCAGGTGATACAGGACCTCCTGCATATAATAAATGAAGTATCTTCGGCAAACCGCCAACAGTCGGCGGGCATAAATGAAATCAACTCTTCCGTGGCACAGCTCGAACAGGCAACCCAGAATAACGCGGGAAATGCCGAGCAGACCGCTTCCATCGGCGAAGAACTTGCCGCGTATGCCAATGAACTGCATAATATGGTTTCATCTCTTTCCATGCTCGCCGGCTGCAAAATGGAAGCTGAAGAAAAAAACTTTTACATTGAATTGCACGAAAAGAAGACAGAAAAAACGGAGACCAGGCAGCTTCTTCCCAAACGGGAAAAGCCTGAAAACATAATCCCTCTTGATGATAAGGATTTTGATAATTTCTAAGTCCGCTTCAATCAGCTTAATACGGAAAAGGCCTTTATCTTTTCCGCGATTTTGCCCCTGATGCCAAGTTCATCAATGCTTCTGATATTGTGTAGTTTTCTTGCTTCCAGTATTTTTGTGACTGTGCCCGGCCCTATCCCCGGGACCCTGAGCAACGCTTCCTGCGGGGCCCTGTTCAGGTTAACCGGATAAAACTCGGGATGTCTTTCGGCCCATATTTCCTTGGGGTCTTTTTCCAGTGAAAGATTGCCGGTCCCGTCAAATATAATATCTTTCTCCCCGAAGCCGTACCTGCGAATCAGAAAATCCGCCTGATAAAGACGGTGTTCGCGGGTAAAGTATTTTTCAGAAGAGAGGGAATATCTCTTTTCTCCCGGTATTTCCGGTTCTCCGAGCCCTGGCTGGTAAACAGAAAAATATACTCTGTCGAAGTTCAAGCGCCCGTAAATGCCGAAAGTGTATTTTACTATTTCCGAATCGGTTTCATCTGACGCGCCGACTATGAATTGTGTCGTACATTTCCGGCGGGAAAATTTACCGCCCTTTGAAGTCATTCCGGAAAGCAGCTTCAGGGGCCTGATTATGTCACGATCATAGTCTTTACTCTTTCCCAGAAGCTCGAAATGCTTTCTGCCCGGCGTTTCAATATTCAGCGATACCGCGTTTGCCAGAGAAAGACTTTCCTCAATGGCCGCGTCAGACGCACCCGGTATTACTTTCAGGTGAATATATCCTTTGAACTTGTATTTATAGCGCAGTATGGATGCGACAGCATTAAGACGTTCCATCGTATAATCGGGGGTATTGACCACCCCTGAACTCAGAAAAAGTCCGAAAACTTCTCTGCTCTTCAGGTAGTTCATGAAAAGTGCCGCCGCTTCGTCTGCCCTTAACATGCACCTTCTGACATTGCTCGAAACACGCAAAGGACAGTATTTACAGTCATTGGTACAAGAGTTTGAAAGCAGGGTTTTCAGCAATATGGAATAGCCTCCCTGGGGCAAACTTACAGGGTAAAGCCATTTCCCGTCAAGCCCGCGTTTCCGCCTGTCGAGCTTATTAGTCCCGCAGGCACAAGCCAGGTCATACTGGGAATCTTCAGAAAGAACTTTTAATTTATCAAGAGCATTCATACGCTGACCAATGTTTCCTGAATTAAACTAAGCAGTTTTCTTATGATACGCAAATCTTCTTTCGCAAAAACAGCTAAAAAAAATACGTTACAATTTATATTGACTTTTCCCGCTTTCTTGTTCCATCCCTATTGACAAAACATTAAAAATCGTATACAATAACTATATTAAAGAACATTTTGTTCTATAATATTGGACAATGAAAAGGGAAAGCAAAATGATACAGGCAGTACAAAGGGCAGCTCAAATATTGAGATTCGCGGCGGAAAGCGAAGACGGAATACGCCTCTGTGATCTTTCACGGAAGTGCATGCTTCAGCGCAATACCGTATATAATCTGGCTGATACTCTCGTCAGCGAGGGGTTGCTTTCAAAAACAGCAGACAATAAATATATGACAGGAAATCTTTTTGCTGACCTGGCATCAAAACATAGCGGAGGCAAAACTCTCAAATCACTGGAAAAATATCTGACGGAACTTCATCTGAAGTATCCGGATTCCTCCATATATTACTCTGAGCTCGGTGATGCCGATATTATGGGAAGATTTCATTTTGCGGCCGCGTCACCCGGAAAAATAACCCATCTTGAAGCTTCCACTTTAAATCCGTATCTGACAGTGGCCGGAGTGATTTTTCACGCCTTCGCGCCTGAAGAAAAACTGAGTGGAATTCTCATGAAAAACCCTTTTGAATACACAGGCTTGAACGCATGGGGCAGCATGAGGAAATTCCAGAAATGCGCAGAAGAGGCCCGGAAAAACGGATATTCACAGACAAAGGAACTGACCCCGGCCTCAGACCTGAAGCTTGGAATACCAGTATGGAAAGCTTGGGGCGAGCTGCAGGGGGCCATAACTCTGCACATTAAAAACGCGGAACACGGAAAAACTCCGGCAAAAGTGCTGAGAGACATTTTTGCATCCGCGGGAAAATTCAATATTTTACTAAAAAAATAAGAAAGGCATGGAGATGAAAAAGACTCTGATTGAACCCTCTAAAAAAATTCCGGTTTCAGGAATTTATGATGTAGTCGTTGTCGGCGGCGGCATAGCCGGAGTCTCTGCCGCGCTGGCGGCATCAAGAAACTCCGCCAGTGTCTGCCTGATTGAAAAGGAAAACGGGCTAGGCGGACTGGCGACGCTGGGAAATGTCGTCATATACCTTCCCCTTTGCGACGGAATGGGAAATCAGGTAATCAAAGGAATATGTGAAGAACTCATAAAAGTTTCCGTAAAAGACGGTTTCAAAAAAATTCCAGAGTGCTGGACAGATAAAAAAGGAACTACGGAAGAACGCTCGGCAAACCGTTACAGGGTTGAATTCAATCCCATGTCATTCATGCTTGAACTTGAACAGTTAATCGTCAAAAACAAAATAAAACTCTATTATGACACGCGTTTTTGCGATGTCATCCTCGAAAAAAACAGGATCAAAGGCATAACAGTCGAGAACAAAAGCGGACGCAGCGCCATTCTCTGCAAAAGCGTAGTTGATGCCTCCGGTGACGCCGACGTTTGTTTCATGGCCGGAGAGAAAACCGTTTCCTCGGATACAAACGTAAGGGCCGGATGGTTTTATTATTATGAGGGCGGTGAAGTAAAGCGTTACAGTTTTACAAGGCCTTATGATCCCTACAGAAAAAAGCCTGACGGTAAAATGAGCTTCAAAGGTGACGATGCCGATGATGTGACAAACTTCACTGTCGAGACACGCAAACTCTTATTGAAAACTCTCAACGATATGAGAAAAGAAAAACGCGATATCAGGCCGCTTTTTATGACGAGCGTACCGGCATTCAGAATGAGCAGACGCCTGAAGGGAAAAATTGAAATTGAAGAAAAGCATGACCATAAATATTTCGACGATTGTGTCGGAATGACAGGCGACTGGAGAAAAAAAGGCCCTGTCCTCTTCATTCCTTTAAGTTCCCTGACCTGCATCCGCACAGGAAACCTTATCAGCGCCGGACGCTGTATCTCCGCAAATTCAGCATGGGACATAACCAGAGCAATACCGACTTGCGCCGTTACCGGCGAAGCCGCCGGGACTGCCGCCGCTATGCTCTGCCGGAAAAAATTGTCATCCTTCTCTGAACTTGAAATCGGCGAACTTCAGAAACAGCTCCTGAAACAAAAAGTGCTGATAGACAGAAAAATCGCTACCCGCCAGGAAGAGAGACATTAAAGATAAAGGCCTTTCAAATTTTTCTCGCGGGCATATATTATGCCTGTCAAAAATGAAAGGCTGGATTTATGACTGGGAAATTTTCAATGCCCGGCGCGTTCAGGCGTTTGCTCCCCTGGGCAATTCTCAGCGCCGCCGTTTTCATCTTCTACGGGAGAATACTCTCGGGAGAAATACTTTTTTCTTCTGACTCACTCTCCTATCAGATGCCGGAAAAATTTCTCATAAGAGAATGTTTCCTTGACGGCACATTTCCCTGGATTAATCCCTATATCCTTTGCGGCGAACCGATGCTTCCGAACATCGACAGCGCTATTCTCTATCCTCTGAACATTTTCCTTCTCTTCGGCGAGAATCTTTTCGGTTACAGTCTTTTTGTTTTCGTTCATTACCTGCTGGCGGCATTTGCGATGTATATATTATTGAGAAAAGGTTTCGCTTATTACATGAGCGTTTCATTATGCGGCGCCCTGGCCTACAGTTGCGGGGGATATTTATGGAGTATGAACGGAAACGGTTTTTACCGCTGTGCATGGCTGATACCGCTTTTTTTTCTCTTTCTCCTTAAACTTTACCGCTCAAAAGAAACCCGCTTCCGCATCAGATATATTATTCTCTCTGCGTTCGCTCTAGCGCTTCTTTTCTTATGCGGAAACTTTTATGAGTCTTATTTCGCTATTTGTTTTGCTTTTGCCGCAGTTCTTTTTGCCTTGCCGAAAAGCATAAAGGAAAGAGGTTTTTCCGTTATCCCGAAGGCCGGATGGCTTTTCCTTTTGCTGATTGCATTTGCCGTTATTATGGCGCTTCCGCAGCTTGTGGCCGCATATAAGGCTTCATGTCTTTCCTCAAGAGCAGGAGGCGTTCCTTATGATGAGGCATCTCTCTGGAGTTTTCCGCCTCTGAGATTAATTGAATACATTGCGCCTTTCTTCTTCGGGACAAGGCAGGGAAATGGTCTCATGTCATCACTTCTCTATTACGTCCCCGAACATCTGAAATGGCAGAACATCGCGTTTTCACCGTGGGCGGATGCTGTTTTTATCGGAACGCCCATGTTGCTTTTTCTATGCTCCGCCATATTTTCAATAAAACGCGGCTGGCGGTATTATTTCATATTTTCAGCAATTACATTTTCCCTGCTTATGGCGTTGGGAAAATATACGCCCCTCTTTTATTTTACGCGCGATATCCTGCCGGGATTCAATATGTTCAGACATCCCGAAAAATTTATTTTCTGGTTTAACTTTTTCCTTTTAATCGCATCCTGCGCCGGTTTGCAGGCAATATTGAGGGGAGCTAAAAAGGCATGGAAATTCTTCAGAATATCTTGTTTAATATTTCTTGCCGGAACACTTCCGGGGGCGGCATATTTTCTGTTTTCCGGGGAAACTGGCGCAATACTCAGATGGCGGATAATCGCATTGCTGTTTCCGTGCGCGATTGCCGCTGTAACGTTCTTTTGGTGCAGACGCGGAAAGGTTTCAGGAATGGCAATAGCGGGAATGCTTTATTTTCAGGCGCTCACTTATTCTCTGTTTGTAATATGGACGGTACCGGAGCAATGTTTCAAGGATACCATATCCTGGGTAAACTGCCTTGGAAAATTTGACCGGAGCAATTGGCGAATCATGCCCTGCGAGGTAATGACAAAGCCTCTTCTCGTTCCTGAAGCTGACGAGAAAACAATGCGGATTTTTGCCGAAGATCCTTACATCGCGAAACAGTTCGCGTTTGTATCCAGCCTGAAATATAATGCCCCTGTTCTTTTTCACCTCCGTTCAATGCTCGGCTTTTCTCCTTTATGTGCCAAAAGCTATATTGATTTCCTTGATTTTTCCCGCAATAATCCCTCGGCTGTCGCCGATGCTGTTTCAGCCAGGTATATATCAGCGGCTGGAAAGCCCGGAAAATTACCGGCCGCCAACAGAATATCCGTAACCCTCCCTTCGGGGAAAGAAGGAAAATTCATTTCCATACTGGAAAATACAAACGCTCACCGGAGAGCGGAAGCATTATCCCCCGGAGGAAAATATGATTATAATCTTGCGGCTGTTATTACAGATGACTTGCCGGGCCGGATTGCCGTCAGAGTGAAAGGCCCTGCCCTTCTCGTGCTTCGCGACAGGTTTGATAAAGGCTGGTCTTGCACTGACTCTAAAGGAAAGAAAAGGGAAATAATCCCTTTTGACAAAATATTCATGTCGGTAAACTGCCCGGAAACAGACGGAAAACTACTCTTCACCTACAGTCCGCCTGAAGCCGCATTATTCCAATACTCTCTCTGCACCGCTCTTGTGATGCTTCTGGCGCTGTCCATAACATTCCGCGGCAAAAAGAGAAGCTGATTATATCATATCCAGCGTGCTCTTGTATTTCAGAAGCATATCATCCAGCTTCAACGCAAAAGAGGCATCCTTGTATTTTGCGCTCTTTACATTAAGCTGACTGCCATCTGTAACAAAACCGACTTTGGCGAAAGAAATTCCCGAAAGAATATTTTCCACAGCTTTTTCGTTTTCCGGCGAAACAGTCATGACAAAGCGGCTGTTTGTCTCGGAGAAAAGAATCTCATGAGCTGACATTTCCGAAGCAAGCGGTATTTGATCGAGATTTATTTCCATGCCGAGGCGTCCTGCCATCGCGACTCTGGCAAAGGCCAGCGCAAGGCCGCCAAGGGCCGGAGTATGCAGGGATTTAACAAGTCTCTTATCAGTCAAAGAAGAGACGGCATTATATGTTTTAAGCGCGTATCCGGCATCAACGCGCGGCACATTATTGCCTGTTTTGCCGAGCATGTAGAAGTATTCACTGCCGCCCAATTCGGATTTTGTATCACCTATCACATAAACGATATCGCCGGGGGCTTTAGCGTCAAGAGTAACGGCCTTGCTTATATCATCCATGCGGGAAATAACACTGAAAAGAACAGTCGGCGGAATAGAGATTTTGCGTCCTCCGCGGGTACTGTCGTTCTTCATGCTGTCTTTGCCGGAGACGCAGGGAACCCTGAAGGCTTTTGTATAATCATAAAGCGCCTGGTTCGCACGGACCAGCTGGGCGAGTTTATATTCCCCGTCCGGGTTTTTAGGAGAAGCTACGGGATCAGGCCAGCAGAAGTTGTCAAGGCCCGCGACAGGTTCAGTTTTTCCACCCACGGCAATGACTCTTCTGAGAGCGAGATCTATTATTGAGGCCATCATGTGATAAGTATCGATATCGCTGTATCTGGGCAGGATGGCGGCGGCAAGGATTACGCCTTCCGTACTGAGAGAATCGCACATGGTTACGGTAGCGTCTCCCGCGA
>Ga0209417_1001835_pt1 | contig 36978 bp, 53 predicted proteins | sample RifGroF2_FD_184002 | JGI IMG/M metagenome (GOLD analysis project Ga0209417, IMG submission 184002) | Groundwater microbial communities from Rifle, Colorado, USA - Groundwater F2 (SPAdes) (version 2) | ecosystem: Environmental > Aquatic > Deep subsurface > Groundwater | place: Rifle, Colorado... | reverse complement strand
AAATCCTTTTTTATCTTTTATAGCAGATCCCATCTCACTTTTAGCAGAGATGAGCGCGGCAACTAGTTCATTTATTTGTTCAGATCTATGTTCCATAAATTCCTCTAATAATAGGGGGCATTTTTGTCTTAAAAGACTAGGTATAGCGCATATACTATACCTAGTCTGATGGTAACGACCGTTCTTATAGTGCTGGTAATAGCCTTAAACCAGTCCCATAAGTCTTTATGTAGATAAGTTATAAAGATCTGTTTCCAAGTCATAAAATTCTACTGAGGTGAATATATCTTCATCGCAGTGTAAATCATCATCTACCCATGCTTCTATTTGAGCAGGAGTAGCGTTTGCGATAAGTGTAATTAAATCTTCACCATCCGTACTATAACTATAGGTGCTCAAAGCGAGTAAAACTAATACGCAATACTTCATCTAGGATTTCTCCATTTCACGTTTGATATCTTTTTCGAGGTCTTCAAACTCTTTGTTTTGTTGGTCTATAATCGATTTCAAACGAGCTTTGCGATCAGCATTTTCCTGTTCTTCAGTCATGTTTTCATAGCGATTAATCCATTCAAATCCTAGTGTACTATGGTTGCGAGGATAAGCATTAATGGTTAAAGCTAAGCAAAATAATAGATATTTAATTTCCATCTTTCCCTCCACCAAGATCTACCCCATAATCTTCTTTAAATTCCTGTCTATAGTTGTCTAGATCACGTTGGCATTGTTCTAGGCCTTCAGCGCGTTCTCTATTCTCTGTTTCTTGTGGTGTTTCATTCCGTCTAGGATCATCTTCAGAGATTCTGTAAGCCTGTATAGTAGTTACAACTACTAGTAATAATATAGTGTATAGGTACTTCATCATAATTACCTTGGAGCTTGCGCTCAGTTATGGTATCGCTGGGAGTGCATTAAGCACTGCAAACAGTGGAATTAACATGGGATATAGTCCCACTACTATGGCTTCAATAGGTTGAAGCGATTTTATTATACCGATCATCATGTTATAGATAGCTTTAAGTTCTTCTAGTACTGATTCACCTTTAGCCAGTAGAGATGCTGCTATTTTCCCTAAATTGCTAAACATAGATAGAGCGGCTTCTATCTTGTCATGTATAGCGTTCTTAAGCTCTTCAATAGTAGGTAAGACAGAAGGGTGATCATTAACAGATAGAGCCAGGCTATGGATAGACTTAGCTATACCGTTTATGTCTGATTCGATCTTGACCGGTTCTAGTTCATCTAGCGCGTCATGGCAGTGTTTTAATAGCTGCGTGGCAGATGTAATAAGTAAATTTATATCCATGAACTACTCCTCATCTTTAATAGCTTTAGATACTAGCTCTATTAACTCAGGTATAAAACTACAGTATTTTGCTTCATGACATGCTTGCTTCAATATGGCCTTAGCTAATTTAGCCTTATCTTTAGCATCCATTTCACACTGCTGTAAAGCAGACACTATAAGTTGCAACAACTTGATCCTGTGATCATCCATTATCTGATTCCTTAGGAGTGTGAATGGCAACTTTATCTTGTGTATATTTATTCGCGTAGAATTCTTGCTCCTGTTTTAACATAGCTATAGCAGAATCAGCTATATCGCTATGATACTCTTGTAGCCATTCCAATAAACCTGGTTCATTAAGCTCAGACAATAAATTGATGCGCGTAGAATTTATTATAACCATAGCTTCTAGAGCTACTTTTAGGCTTTCTTCGTATATCTCATGGCGCTTAGCCTTCATCTTATCGTCCATCTCATAGTCTTTAAGTCCTTTATACTTAATCCGAGCTTTGTTCAGTTTCCGCATGAGACTTAAACTTGTGCGTATAATTTGAGACTGTTTAGTGAATATATTGCTAGCGCCTTTTACTTCTTCTATAGTGCCATCTGGTCTTCTTATAATTAACGTAAACATATAATGCCTCTTATGTTTAAGAGTGAAGGACTTTAAGTGACTCACCAATGATCTTACACGGTTACGTAGATCTGTAACTAATCACCAGATCGTAGGGTTCTTTAGTCACACTAAAAGAGCTAAAGGTATTACTCAAAAAGTACTATTAAATAGTAGCATTTTGCTTCCTTAACTCCTTAATATGCTCATGCCGCTTAGTAAAGTTCTCTAACTTAATAAGTGTCAAATCCATTACCGGCTCCTGACGGAAAAATCTCCATAACGTCTGCCTGCAGATACCCGTCTCGTCAACTATATAAGTTAATCTCCACTCATTATCCTTAATCAACGTTATTAATCGATCACGTAACTCGTTCGCATCAATGTTGAACATCATTTATCTTCTCCTATATATAATCATATATGCTTATCCATATATATATTATGTTATATATAAGCCATGATGTCAATATATATAAATAGGTTGTTTTTTTGTAAAGCTTGGTGTATCATAGTCCTTAGTTAGTTAGATAGGTTAATACTCAAGGAATCTTATGTATTACAGAGAAAGATTAGATCTGTTAGGATGCCATTACGATGCGATGGCGAACAACGTTGAGTTACAGCTTGATATATTAGTCGCGGCTATAGATAAGCTCAATGTGCTCAAAAAAGATCAATATGGAGCAACGTCGTGCGTATCTAAATTAGAAGCGATTGCAGAAGAACTAAAGCGTGAAGTACGCGAATTAGATGATGCTTCGCGTTACGTATATAAGACTAATCGATAAGGGAGCCATCTATGAAATATACCGTAGATGAAATCAACCGTGCTATCGATATCCTTGGTGATCCTGAAGGCAATTATAATGAACAAATACAAGCACGCATGTTATTACATGAAGCTCATGTGACAGGTTCTATAGTACAAGGATGGGATTTATTGCACCCAGATTACTTAGATGATAACGAAGAGCTAATGATAGAATTATATGATGACATAAGAGATGATGATTATGAAGCATAAAGAAAGTAATATGAGTACCGAAAAAATGATACTCTATGCAGTGCTGTTGGCAATTATAGTATTTATAGTATACGCATGGAGTTCTCCGCGTGCATATCGATTAGATAAGACGAACAACTATCCTCCAACACTTATTTAGGTCTATATCGTTGAAAAACTTATTACGATCCTCCGTATACGTACTAGCTCTAGCCTTATTTCTACCAGCTAAAGCTAGTATCTCCTACGGGAACCCCTGGTTGATTGGTTCAGGAACTACTGTCGCATCTTACGCTTTAGGTAGGCATAAGTCATGGCGCTATAATAAAAGCATAGCTACGATATTAGGAAGTAGCGCTACTGTTTTAGCGTGGTATCTCACTCTACCAAAACTAAATGACATAAAAAAAACAGTGCTACATCTAGAGAGCCAGGCTACTGCAATACAAGACCATATAACACGCACCAGGATCAATGTAGAGCAACGTTTTGATGTGATAGACACAAAGATCAGCAATTCAACTAAAACTGCGGCAGAACTTAATCACATAGCATCTGACCATATTAACTCAGTAGCAACTCATGATGATGTACAACATGTTGCAGATCTTATACCGCCTATTATTGATCGGATGGACCAGGTTATAGATACAAGCGCTAAAATAAACGATAAGTTAGGGCAAGCAGCAGCTCCATTAAGTTTGATAGAATTGATTGCTCGGCAATTAGGTGTTAATAAGTAAGAAGGAGTATGATGGTATTTATGAAAAACACAAAAACCATCTCCGTCTCCGCTTATACCCTATCCGGGGAAACGCAACGCTTGCCCTCCGATGAAAAAAATTACTTATCGATTTCTTTATGGTGCTTGCGGAGTGAGAAAAGAAAGAGAACCCAGAAAAGGGTATGGCTCATGAAAAATCAAATAAGTGAGATTAGGTTGCATTACAAGCAGAAGTGCATTAGGGCCGGTAATTAAAGCTTTATATGGCTAAATTGTGAAGCGCACCCCGAAATGGCTAAATGGTACGAAATCAATTCAAAAAAACGGCGTATTCCAGCCCAAAAAATCGCGTCCTTATTAAAAAAAAGAAAAAAAACGAGAGTTGGTAAATAGTGATAAAGATCTAGAAGAGTTTATGATTGAAGCGCTAACTGAAAGTTTGGAGCAAGAACAGTGCAACTTCAAGAAAGACTTAAGAATAGCTTTACCTCAGTATAAAGCTCGTGCTATTCAGCCAACTGATCTATTAGAGAACTAATAAGAATTGGTCCCGGGAAAAATTTCACGAGACCAAAGCTTAATTTTTATATACAATGAACCAAAATATATTGATTAACTCCCCCCGGAGGCCAACAAAATGGTCCAAGTAAAAACAAAATGTCATCAAACCAAAGAAACCAAAGAAACCAAAGGGTCTACGCTTAATACGCTTAAAATGTCAAAAGGATCTTTAACGGTGCCAATTAACTCGATATCAAAAGTTAAATGTCATCGCTTAAAATGTCAAATGAGCCATCTGTGTCAGCTAACAAGGAGCCAAATGAGCCAAAGGATCTACGCTTAAAATGTCAAATTGTAGTCTCATAGTAACCAAGCAAAATGCTTTTGTAAAGCTATTTTATTTAATTTTATTTTGCCCTGACAAGAAAATCATGTCTGACATTGAAAGTTGGGCAGATGGTTTATCTGATTATGCGCGTAAAACCCTTAATCTTTTTTGGTACTTAACCGCTAATGTACGCGAGATGTACCCTAGTCAGCAATGGTTAGCGGACCGGGTGGGTATTGGGTTAAGGAAGATGAAGTACATCTTGAATGAGTTAAGAGAGATGGGGGTGATACAGAGTTTATGGAGAGGTGTAAGGAGAACGTGTCTTTATCGAGTGTCGCCCTGGTTTAAAACTACCCCTGGAGTGTACAAGAAATTGGCTCCCTATTTCACCATGTTTTTGGGTGATTTTGACCCCCGTTTTGGGTACCTTCCATATGGGGCTCTAGGAGCGGCCGTGCACTCAAGAGAATATATAAGGAAGAATAAGTATATAAATAGAGTAGAGAAAAGTATAAAAGAGAGTGTTGTAAATGGTGGGGCAAAAACGGGAGTGATTTCGAGTGATGTTTACATCCTACCCCAGTCCTCCGAAGTTAGTCCCCGAAGAGCCTTAGTCCTTCGAAGAGATCCTTCGAAGATCCTAGTTGATGCGGTGATGTCTGGAGACGTAGGTAGAGATGACACTTACTTCGGAGAGATCCTTCGAAGGGAGATGAAGCAAGTCTGGAGCTACGAAGACAGTCCTAGGTCTACCATGCCTACTGGGGTGCGGAGCAGGAGCTCCGCGCTACGGGATAGCAAAGCTACCAAGGAGGCCCAGAGGGTGGAAGATGAAGTTAAGTCTCTGATCGATGTTGTGGCTAAAGAGCTTGGGTTGACGGAGCATGGTAGGATGAAGTTGAGTGTGTATCCGTCCGAGGTTTTACAAGATGCGTTGGTGGAGTACAAGAAGGTTGGAGCGCCTATCTACAACGCTTATGGGTTGTTTGATAAGTTATGTGTACGGTGCTGTGAGCAGCAGGGTATTAAGCCGGCATGGTCTACTTATTTTAAGTGTTGCAAGGAGCATCCTGAGTATCAGCAAGCTCCCTTGGTTATAGGTAGTAGGGTGGGAGCGAGCAAGCAGGATGCTACGAAGAGTTACACGAAGAAGATCGGAGATATAAGTAATGGGTCTAAGTTGTCAGAAGGTACTAAGAAGCAGAGGATGGTAGAAGATAAAGCGGCTAAAGAAGTATCTGAGCATGATCGAGAGTTTTTTAATAACCTGAGTTATGAGTTATCAGAGTTAATTAAAAAGGTAGAAGATCCGTCATTTAAGTTGAGACCTAGGTTTATACAGAGCTGTATGTTAGCGCGTATCGAAGAGTATAAAGAGAGTCTAACGAGTAAATAAAGCATGTATGTAAAAAGTGCCCCATCGGCAGAGTAGGGTGAAGCTAGCCCGCCGGCGATGAGGCGACTAATAAATATCTCCGTTTAGCTAGACTAGCTATACATTACTGCGTATTAGTGGGGTACGGGCACGAGGGATGCGTTGAGGTAAAGCAGGTAGCGGAGCAGAGAGTAAATAATACCCTATTTCTATGTAACTTTATAAATAAATATGTTGCTTATTTATAATCTATGATGTAAAATAATAATAGTTAGTTAGATATGGTGATATATGGAGATATCGCTGGAAGAAATGGTTGATAGGGAAGGCAAGAAGATGGAAACAGTAAAGTGTCCTACATGGTATGAGATATGCCAGATGGAGCAGCAAGCTAACATGGCATATGCGGATTATAATAAGCATATGAAGTTGTTTCGTGAGAGTGGTGATGAGAAGTTGGGTAGTTTAGCAGAGGTATATCTGCGTAAGTCTAAAGCTCTTAATGCTGAGTTAGCCAAGATGTTATTAGCCAGGAAGTTGATGTAGTTTTCGATCTTCATTAATCTAAAGCTACATCAGGGGGTATGAACACGAAGGATGCTACGGCAGGTGTAGCAGGTGGTAAAAAGGTTTACAGTAGTATACCTGCGAGTGGAGGCAAGTGTAAGGAGTGTATATGGACGTGCGAGGGGATGAGTCTGTAAAGCCGGTGAAGAAGCGCAGGTGTATACTTAAAGATGATGATGTAACGATTATAGATTTGGAAGAGATGTGTGAACGGCTGGATAGTTGGTCGGATGAGTCTACCTCGTTATGCATAGCGGATTTTGCTAACCGAGAGGGGATAGACCCTAAGACGTTTCATCGATGGATGGATAAGCATGAAAAGTTAAGAACTGCGTATGAGTTAGCGGTGTCTAAGTTAGGGGTTCGTAGGGAGACTGAAGCGTTATATAACCGTCTTAACCCGTTGTTGGTGCTTAAAACTCACGCTTATTACAGTAATGAAGTAAAAGAGCAGATGAAATGGGAGTCTGGGTTAAGGAAGCAGGAGTTGGCAATTGGAGGATCGAGTAACACGCCTGTAATTATCATGGAGCGTTACGCAGCTACCGATGCTATACCGATGGCACCTTCAAGGCTTTTAGGAGACAGTGATGAGCGATACAGTCATAACGTCAACAGGAGCGACGAGCAGTTCAGTAAATGGAACGTCGCAGGAAAGATCACGCAAAACGCCCCAGATAGAGTTGAAGTTCCAAGCACGAGCTTGGCAGATTCCTCCGATAGTAGCGATAGAGGAACGTAACTATAGACGCTGTCTTTGTATATGGCCACGTCGCTGCATATCAGGTGATACTCACATATTGATGGCCAACGGAGACTATAAATTACTTAAAGACATACAACCAGGTGACGAGATACTTTCTTGGGACGGCAACAAAACAGTGCCAGACAAAGTGCGTAACATATGGCAAACCGCAACTAGGGCTACCGTAGAGACAAGTTCTTATGGCTACCCAACACTTACCTCAAGCTTCGATCATAAATTCGCCATAACGCAACGTCGTTCGTATAATAACACCGATGTTAATAAGTACGTATATTCACCTGTTACCTGGTCTACTATAGGGCATGTACATACAGACCAAATAAAGCATGAAAACCATGGTGTTCACTGCTTGCAATACTCAGGCCCATCGTTAGCAATTAGTGTTACGGAGATTAAGCCGCTTGAAGCTGAGTTAGTGGGATATTGTTTATCTAGCATTGCGTATTTATCCTGCAAAGACATTAACTTTACTACGTCATGTCGTATAATTTTAGAACGCATCGAAGACATCATATCGCAGCTATTTAATATACAGGGGACATGGAAGCAAACGGGTTCTACCTATATCTTAGGTTATAGAGTAATTACAGGCGAAAATCGTCCATTGTTTAATTGGATACATCGCTTACGTTTGCATTATTATCATCTATCTCATAAATTACCCAACTTATTATGGGAACTGTCTTATGAGGCGTTGTTACTGGCCATAAAATCTATTATTACCGTAGATGGAACTGTGGTTCTCTATGATAGTAACTTAATTAACTTAGCTACCGATGTAGAGAATAACGTTAATTTAAACGATAGCGCGATTATATTTAATCACATACGATATGTACCGTGGAGTTGGTACTGGCTATTACGTAAATTAGGCCTTAGACCGACAGTTCCTGACTCTGTAGAAAACTCTTCTAATGTACGTGCTACAACTTCTTATAGCATGATCTTGCACCATGATAATGATCTCTACCTATTACTTAACCACCACGACGAGCTAATAGCCAAAGACACACCTAGCCAACCTCATAGAAACCGAATGGTGCACGCTGTATTAAGCAGGATAAATCTAAGAACCCCTAAAACCCGCTTAGATATGCAGGATTTATCTACACTGGAAGCTAAAAATGGCACACTGTCGGAAGCGATAACAGACGAGAGAAAAAAAATAGAGATAAAAAAATCCTTTTTCTACGCCATAAAACGAAATAAATTGTGCGCAAAAAACAACGCACTAAAAAACCAAAACAAGCTATTAGACGTACAATCGGTTCTAAAAGCGTCTGTCTACGCCGATCTGTTGCGTAAATCCATGGTTTTAAAAAGCGCGCAAAACACGCAGAAAAGCCCGGATATCCAACGTTGCAATGTTCTAAGAAAAATTAATATAAGTGCGACTCAAAAAATTAACACTACTTGTGATTCTGTACAGGGGGGTATGCCTCTATATGGAGATTTGGAAGTCGGAAGCTTCCCCTCCGGTTTTACAGAAGCCCAAAATGGCACTATTTCTAATTGTCACGGGAAAGTGCAAGGTCTATATCCGGCTGAGGTGAATAACCAGCCATCAGCAGAGTCTAAGTTGTATGATTTGGAGACGGAGGTTAACGGTAATTTTTTTGCTAATGGCTGGTTGGTGCATAATAGTGGCAAAGATATTATGGGGTGGAATTTATGTATACGTCAGTGTCTTAGGAAGCCGTGTGTAGTTTTTTATATATTCCCGACGTATGCGCAGGCGAAGAAGGTTATATGGGATAGTATTACTACGGAGGGGTTGAGGGTACTAGATTTTATTCCTAAGGAGTTGATAGCGAAGAATGGGTTAAATGCTCAGGAGATGAAGATACGGTTTGTTAATGGGTCTTTATTGCAGTTGGTGGGTAGTGATAACTTTGATAGTTTGATGGGAACTAACCCTATAGCATGTGTTTTTTCTGAGTATGCGTTACAAGATCCTAGAGCGTACAAGTATTTGAGGCCTATATTGACGGCTAATGATGGGTGGGCTCTTTTTTTATCTTGTGTGGGGCCTGAGACGTTGGTTATAGGGGATAAGGGATTAGTTAGGATAAAGGATGTTTCTAGGAGTAGGGAGGAGTATTCTGATCTTCATAAGAATATATGGGGTATAGGAGGTTTTCATGAAGCAGAGCAGTTTTATTATGGTGGGGATAAAGAAGTTCCTACATTAAAGATTGTGTTAGAAAATGGAGCAGAGATAGAATGTACGTCTGTTCATAGGTTATGGGATGGATCTAAGTGGGTAGAGTCATCTGATTTAAAAGTGGGAGACTTGTTACCATTGCAATATGGGCAAGATGTATGGGGTGATGGTGTAAAGATAACGGAGGTGATAAGGCAAGATCTTATGGATTCGGCAAGTAAAAAGCCTGCTTTATTGTCTATATTAGAAGGTCCGTCGCATAGTAACGATGACTTCTTTTATCTTTTAGGGTTATTCCACGCGGATGGTTGTTATAGTTCTTTTTCGGCAACGATAACCAAGAAAAAAGATGCAGAGATTATAGATTTCTTGCATTCTATGGGATTTAAGACGGCGCCTGATGGGATACATCATATCTGTTGTTCAAGAGCTTTATGTAGAGCTTTAGAGTATTTAGGGTTCAAGCATAAAGCTGTAAACAAATCCTTCCCTGACAGTCTATTATCCTGTACTAAGCGGCAGATGACATCGTTCTTGCAAGGTGTATTTGATGGAGATGGATGTAGTGCTTCTAACCCAAATAAAAAGGGTGTAGTTAAGTTAACTTCTACATCTTTAAGTTTTCTTAAAACACTGCAAGTTGTTTTATCTAATTTTGGAATAATGGGTAATATCAGAAAAGAGTTTAAGCGCCCCACTAAAATAGTTAAAGTCTCTTCTATAATCTATAACCTTGAAATAACAGGGCATTTTGCCCACGTATTTTATAGAGATATAGGCTTTAGGTTAGAGCGTAAGCAAAAAAACTGGTCAAATATATGTGATAAACTACGAGAAGAATCAGGAAATGTTTATCCTATAGATACCGCACGATTAATGGGCTACAGTCTACCCAAAAACCTAGTAACCAACCCCAAGCGTATGACGCGTCGGTTAATATCTTGGCTAAACAATCGCCACCCTCATCCCTATCTTCAAGAGTTATTATCAGAGAAGTTGTATTATTCTCCCGTTGCCTCGATTCATTACAGCCTGTCACAAGTCTTCGATTTCGTAATACCGCGGACAAATAGCTTTTTTTCAAATTTATTTCTATCTCATAACACCCCCAGGGGGAAAAATCATTTATGGGACCTCTACCAAGTAGCGAAGGAATCGCCGTTATGGTACTGTTCCAAGCTTACGATAGAGGACACTAAGCACATTACTAAGGAGGATATAGAGCGAGAGCGTCAAGAAGGTATAATGAGCGAAGACTTGATCCAGCAGGAGTACTATACGGATTTTACGTTGGGAGTGGAGGGAGCGTATTATGCTAAGTATATAGATGGGTTAAAGGTTAAGGGTCAGATAGGTGAAGTGCCATGGAATCCTGGACATAGAGTTCATACGGCATGGGATCTTGGGATAAGAGATAGTACGACGATTATATTTTTTCAGATGATAGGTAGCAATGTCCATATTATAGACACGTACGAGAACACCAAGGAAGGGTTAGAGCATTATGTTAAGGTGGTGTTTGATAAACCTTATGTCTATGGGAGGCATGTGGGGCCTTGGGATCTTGCTATTAGGGAATTTTCTACGGGTGTTGCGCGTATTGATAAAGCTAGGCAATTAGGTATAAGTTTTTTTATAGCTCCTAAGATGCCTGTAATAGATGGCATAGAAGCTGTACGGTCTTTATTGCCACGTTGTTGGTTTAATGAAACAACGTCTAGGCCGCTTATAACAGCTTTAGAGAATTACCACCAAGAGTTTGATACAAAAAATAAGATCTATAAAGATCACCCTGCTCATGACTATTCAAGCCATTTTGCAGATAGCTTTAGGTATATGGCTATATCCTTACCTAAGATCAAACAAGGCACTACTCCAGAAGAACTAGAAAAACGTTATCAAGAAACTATGCATCCTCAAGGATATTTACCATCATTTTTTAGGGATGAACCATGATTATATTAGGGGTAGATCCTTCTTTTGTTGCAGCAGGTTATGGGATCATAGAGGTAATAGATGACCATATACTACTATTACACTATGGTGTTATAACCCAAAAGTCCAAATATCCATTGCCTGATCGTTTATCCGTATTCCATGATGGGATAAAAAAGCTAATTATTGACTATAAGGTAACAGATCTAGCGATAGAAACGCCCTTTTTTGGTAAAAACATGAATACGTTTGTTAAGTTAGGTTATTTGCGTGGTATATTACTTATGCTTCATGTAAAACATGGCTTAAAGCTACATGAATATGCTCCACGTGAGGTAAAGCGGATGATAGTAGGTGCAGGTAATGCTGAAAAAGAGCAGGTAGCTGATAAGATTAAGCGGAAGTTCCCTTGTTTACAAGGAGAACCTATAACCTATGATGCAACAGATGCATTAGCAGTAGCGCTCTGCGCTGCAAATGTATAAGGGATATATGGATATAGAAGATTTTTTTATAGCAGTTTTGTTTTTAGTTTTGATTTGTGGAGTGGCGTATTTCAATATACGCAACAAAAAGAATTTAATAGACTACCAGGCGACTGCATGGAGAGAGAAGGTGCAGCCTGTTTTATGGAACTCCATGTAATACCATGGGCGAGGCATTGCATTTAGGTTGTAAGTGAGGGATATAAGTATGGCATCATTTAATAAAGTCATCATGATGGGCAATGTAACATCTGACCCTGTATTAAAAGCGGTTGGAGAGAACAGTGTTTGTAATTTTAGCTTAGCGGTTAACCGTAAGAGCAAGAGCAAAACAGGAGCTGTTATAGACGAGACCTGTTTTATTGAAGTAAACGTCTGGAATAAACAGGCCCAACTTGTAAAGCAATATGTCTCTAAGGGTGATCCTATCTTGGTAGAGGGACGGCTGAAGCAAGATAATTGGTTAGATAAAGAAGGTAATAAACGTTCTAAACACTCTATCATTGCTGATTCTGTAGTGTTTTTAGGAACTAAAAGCTCTTCTACAGATCAGGGAATTGGTGATTCTAACACAGCCTTTTTAGGTGATGATATAGAAGCTGAGTTAAATAAAGTTAATCCTTCTCCTACGATTAAAGCTGTTGCCGCATTTGTAGATGATTTACCTTTTTAACACCTAATAAAAAGGGTGATCCTATTTTGGTAGAAGGCTCTCTAAAGCAGGATACCTGGTTAGATAAAGAAAGCGGGGCTAAGCGCAGCAAGCACTGTATCCTAGGTGAGCATATAATTTCCCTCAAGCCTAAAGATTCCGGAGCCGGAGAAAGCTGGCCCAAAGATGTAGACCCTGAATTAGTTAAATCCTCTGACGCTATGGCCAAGGCTGCAGCTGAAGTACAAGCGATGTTTAGTGATAGTTTACCATGCTAAAGCTCATAGGGTTAGATAATATTTACATGAACCATGACCAGGCTACTAGGTTTATTGGCGACGCGTTGGAAGATCGTAGAGAGATACATATAATAGCGAGCCAAAAAGGGTTCTTTAGCGATAAGGATTTTGAGGTTCTTTTTAAGATTATGCAAAATCGTTTATTCCAATTAATACAATGCCATTTTTACCCTAGAGAAGATGGGGCGGATATAAAAAGAGTTAATCTTAGCGCGCAAGTGTTTTTATTTGATTATGCAGCTTTAATAAAGAAACTCGAATTTCTTAATGGGAATACTGATGCTTTATGTTAAAAAAAATCCCCGCGATATAGCAGATAAAATACAAGCTAACCTTAATAACTATATTGAGATCTTTCCCAAATCGGATTCTTCTGACCGAGCAAGAAAAAATGAACTTATAGACATGCTAGATGCGAACTTAAAAAAGCTAGTATCTGCTATTACATTTGGTATGGGCACTAAAGAAATCCAATCTCATATAGACGCATGCACTCAAATTGAACATCTAATAGCAGCTTCGTTACAAGGCTTTACTGTTTCCATAGCCAATGATGAGTTAGTTAGCGGAATGAGGACAAATATGGAAAATGCAAAAAAGATATGGATGGAGAAGCTCCATGAGATTTTGTGGGACTTAAGAAAAATGGATTCTAAAAAAACAGGAGAAACTGCCGCCAGAAGATTAATGATAGAAGCCTTCAATGTTAATACTGAAATATTCAATAACGACAGCGCGCTTGCTAAGTCTAAAAAATACGATGAGTTCTTGGTGGAATTTCGTTACCTATCAGAAGATTTACAGGCTATCCATGTCTTAAGAACTTTATATGGAGATGAAGGCTTGGTAGATTTTATTATTGGCTGTTGTAAGTTAGAAGCGAATTTAATCCTGAAACATAAAAAAAGAGTTGGGTATCATATCCAATCAATTATTAGGATGATCGAAAACCAGATGGATGCTATGAAATCTCAAGCTTAGCTCTTCTACTTGTATTTTAAGGGCATCTTGTTTTGGTAGAGGGATGTCTAAAACAAGATAATTGGTTAGATAAAGAAGAAAATAAACACTCTAAGCGCTCTTTTAACACCTAATAAAAAGGATTAGATAATGAAGTTGAAGCCAAGAAATAAAATAGGTAAATGGGTTGTTATAAAACGCCTACAAGATCGTAATAAATCAGCTATTTATCATGTTAAATGTTCTGGCTGGGATAATAACCCATGCGGAGTAGAGATGGAAAGTAATTTACAAAATATAAAGCTTACGGCTAATAAACCATGTAGGCATTATAGTAAGAGGAAGATTAAAAAACATTGGTGGTTAACACGTGTGTTGATTTCTTTATTAAAAAGATTTAATACCTAGTTAAGATCTTATCTTAAGATAGAGAAGTATTACTCTAAGGTAGGATCTTAAGGTGAAGAAGTATTGCGCTGAGGTAAGGTCTTAAGGTTGCACTCTTATAGAAACTCTTTCTAGACTATTACTATGAAACAGTAAAACTTCATAGTGGTAATCTTTGGGAGATCTCTATGCCATTATTTCCTCAGTTTGGTAGCGCCTATGCTAGCGAAAGTCATAGAGATGTATTAGCAAGGATGGAAGCATTTTATGCTGAATCTATAACCATTAACCAGTCGTTTTGGGGTGAAGCAGATACAGATACTAGGTTCGAAGCAGGCGATCAGACCATGTGGAATGATCTCTATGGCAACCTCCCGTTAAATCGTCGTAAGCAATTTAATTTTAATCGTATACGCCCTACTATTGAAATGATAGGTGGGTACCAACGACGAAATCGCAAGTCTACTATTGCTACACCTGTAGAAAATGCTGATGCTCCTACTGCAGACCAGTTTACTAAAACATTTATGTGGTTAAACCAACGAGAGGGCATATCTGAGACTATTTCAGATGCTTTCCATGGTGCTTTAGTTACTGGTATGAATCTATTGCAAGTATGGGTTGATCATCGTAGCGATCCTATTTCTGGAGATATTAAGGTAGATAATTGCTCCTATAATTCATTTTTAATAGATCCATTTTTCAGAAAAGCAGATCTATCTGATTGTAATGCTTTATGGAAGCGATCGTATTTAACTAAGCGAGAGTGCTTGTCTCTATTGTCTGGTTATAGTGAAGAGATTATGGGGTTGCAGGGCCATGATAATCGTGATGGTAAGTTTCAGTTTATGACTGAAAACTATAACTACGGTATGAAGAACTTACTTACTTATGATGAGTTTTGGTACAAATCATCTCGTCCCCAGAAGATGTTAATAGATACACAAACAGGAGAATGTCTTGAATGGAAATCTACAGACGAACCTGCGTTAGTAGCATTTTTAAGCCGATATCCACAAATTATAGAAATAGATCAAGATGTTTCTACGGTGAAAATGGCTATAGTAGTTCAAGGTAAAGTGATGTATGACGGTCTTAATCCTATGGGCATAGATATCTATCCCTTTATACCTGTTTTAGGTTACTATGAACCACAAATGCCTTATTTCCCACAACGGATACAAGGTGTAGTACGCGGACTACGTGATGCTCAATATCTTTATAATCGTCGCCGGTGTATAGAACTTGATATTCTAGAATCTCAGATCAATTCTGGGTTTAAATATAAAGAAAATGCATTAGTTAACCCTAAAGATGTGTTCTTATCAGGCCAAGGTCGCGGACTTGCTCTTAAAGAAGAAGCTCAGATGACTGATGTAGAGCAGATTAGGGCCCCAGATATACCACCAGGGATGTTGGCTCTATCCGAGTCATTATCCAAAGAAATTAATCAGATTTCTGGTGTTAATGAAGAATTACTTGGGTCTGCCATAGATGATAAAGCTGGTGTTCTAGCTATGTTACGTCAAGGAGCTGGGCTTACAACGCTTCAGCGTCTCTTTGACCAACTTGATCACTCTCAACGCTTATTAGGGCGTGTGTTACTAAAACTTATTCAAGCAAATTTTACCCCTGGTAAGATGAAACGCATTCTTGGCGAAGAACCATCTCAACAGTTTTATTCTAAAGCTTTTGGTAACTATGATGTGATGATCGAAGAAGGATTCAACACCACTACTCAAAAACAGATGAACTTTGCACAACTACTACAACTTAAAGAAGCAGGCGTTGATATAGACCCTGCGGCATTGCTTGAAGCAGCTACCATCCAAAACAAATCTCGTTTGGTTAAGGAAGTCCAAGAACGGCAAAAACAAGCTGCTGATGCTCAAGCTAAACAGGATGAAACTATGCTCAAATTACAAGAAGCTCAGACTAAAGTGGCTATGTCTACTGCTGCAGCTAATGAAGGCCTTGGTATGGAACGTACATCACGCGTTATGGATAACCAAGCACAAGCTCGTGAACGCGATGCTAATGCAGCTCGTAATAAAGAACAAGGATTCTTAGATCTTGTTAAAGCACTTAAAGAAATTGAAGGCATAGACTTAAAACATCTCACAGAGATCGTGAAATTAACCCAGTCTTTGCAAGCTACAGGAACAACTCCTGAAGTTACACCAACATCTCCTGCCCCTGTGACGTCACAGATGAGGTAGTTAGAGGTATACACCTGCCCTATAAGGGCGTTACTACTAGGAGGCATTATGCCAAAAAAGAAGTTTTATGCTAATAAGATGAGCACACGTATTAATCGCTTAGAGCGTCATGAAGAAATGGAGCATGGAGAAAGTATGAAAAAACTAGGATCATCTTATTATGATGGGTATGATAACCGCAGAGAAGATGAACGTGAAGCAGGGCATATGATCCCTGATGATCGGACATCGTTTGCCAACATGCCACAAAATGTTATTTTTAAGGCATATCCTACTACTTCAGGGGCTAGTTATGAACTAGATGACACTATAAAAGGCGTAGATGAGCAAAATAAACGCGATGGTCGTAAGATCAAACACGAACGCTATCCTTCAAAGTATTAATATGCCTACCATGTTACGCATACCAGGCAAAACCAAAAAGATCGCAGAAAAAATCTTAGGTAAGCCATTTGGTAAGATGAAAAAACATAAAAAAACTTCAAAGGATAAACGCTTAACGTTTGAAGAGACAGTGCAGATGCGCTAATCTAAATAACAGTAGCTCTCTATAAAGACTACTTATATAGAGAGGAGGATATATGAAAAAGCATCCTCCATGCCTCCTCTCTATATCATAAAAAGGATCTTATGAAACAACTAAAACGTTCCCCTGTATCTAGTAAGCAAACTAAAACTAAACGGGACAAAATCAAAGTCACGATGAGTAAATCTGCTATAAATGGTAAAGTAAGACCTAAACTACCTAAAACAAAAACTGCTCAAACAAGCGCTAAAGTAGCTAAAGTTATGCACGAATTTAAGACAGGTAAACTAAAATCAGGTTCTACAAATAAACCAGTCACTAACAAAAAACAAGGAATAGCTATAGCTCTGTCTGAAGCAAGACGTGCTGCTAAACCTAAATAAATTATACCAGGTCTCTCTTGTATCCTATTTTGATACTGTTCTCCTCCTGAGGGACCTGGTACTATAAATAGCTATTTATAGTATTATCACATATGGTAGCTCCAACTAATGTACCTTATCGCTACCCATGAGAGGAGTAATGTGAGCGACCTTAATGGACAGAAGCCCCATGTATCATCATCATCTACCAGAGAAAAATTACGCCCTACTGTAGGCGAATCAGCTATAAAAGCAGCAGAACAAACATCTCCGTCTCGAAATCCTATAGAACTTGAACGCGAGATGCATAAAGATTATGAACAGAATATCTATGAAAGCATCCAAAAAGGTCGTTCGATTTTCCCTAATAGTTTTTACATAAAGGTTATAACTAAGCGCGAACGCCTATTAACCAATGTTATCCGTAATTATTTTGTTCTTGTAGTTGCATGCCCAAGCCCAGACTGGGACCAAACAATTTATTATTACGATCGGCCCAAAGAAACACTTTCTCTTTTATGGGTCATTCCTTGCAGAGATGCCTGCAAATATCTCATAGAACATGCCAATGAAGTCGTTAAAGAAGAACAAAATCTGCTCGCTTACATATTTAGATTTTATAATGGCGACTTAATCAAACTAGCTAAAAAATTAAACAATGAACAAGAACACTCACCCCTTCTTATTTCCTAGGATCTCATGGATATAACTAATCAAATGCCCCCAGAACTAAGACAACAACAACAATTACTAGCTCAACAAGAGACAACTTCACCTAACACCGATGCCCCACAACTCGCCCCACAATTTGCACCTGTTCAAGACCCTGCAGAGCAGATAATAACAGAAAAAGAACAAGGATCAATTGAGACGCAACCTATCCAAGAGATTAAAGAAACCTCAACCGCTAGGAATTTTCGTGCATTACGCGAGAAATCTGAACGCCTCGAACGGGACAACGCCGAATACCAACGCGTTTTTAGAGAAATGTTAGCTCAACAAGCATTGCACAAACCATCTGTACCAGTATCTCAGCCTATATTAGAAGAAGATGAAGATGCGGGTGTAGCAGATGATGCATTAGTTGAAGGCAAGGTGGTAAATAAAGCCGTAAAAAGGTTAAGCAAAGCACTACGCCAACAACAACAAGAATTAGCGTCTTACAAAAAACAATCTGCAGATATATTGGTTGAATCTCGTGTCAAAGCTCAGTATCCAGATTTCGATCGTGTAGTAACTAAGGACAATATCGAGCTTTTAAAAATGGAACGTCCAGATTTAACTTATGTTCTTAATAATCAAACGGATGCTTATTCAGCAGCGATTTTGGTTTATGACTATATTAAGACTCTTAATCTTAATGAGTCTACAGGAGCTACATCTAATTATGATCAAGATAAAGCATTGGTTAAGAAAAACATGGCTAAGCCACGTCCTATGGCTAGCTTATCTCCTCAACAAGGTGATACTCCGTTATCTAATGCTAATGCGTTTGCCAATGGATTAACGGATGAATTAAAGAAAAGTATCTGGAAAGAAATGCAAGAAATTAAAAAAAGAGCGTAGCCTGGCTTCCCTAGCTGCTATATACTACGTAATGAGTCTGGTGCTTCATCATACTCTCCTTTTGGATAGGGGCTAGTCGTACATCTGGCCCCTATCTTATGCCAGCCTAGCGAGTAAAGAGTTTATACCTCCTATTGCTACGTTATTACCTTGCGTATGTATCTTGCTAGGTTGGTAAATTAAAATATCTGCTAGCCCTTGGTGATTCCTTGATCTAGCTAACTGTGGATCTAGTGGAGAGTAACCCTTCACTAGATCCATTTAATCTTGTATAGTACATATACTTACGTTGTTGTGAGCCTGCTACAGCTACGATAGCAGAGATTCAGATACGTGAACCACAAACACATGGAGCTATAGGATAATACCTATAGCTCCATGTTTAGTTAATAATCTTCTGGTTGCCTTATCATTAATACACGTTCTATACTATTTATAGCGTTAGATGGGCTCGCTTCCATCGATTGATAAAGAGCTACGGCTCTATCTTATGGTGTATTGAGCGATCACCAGCTCATGACGTACGTTAGAACTCGTCATTCTTAAGTATACATATCGTTGTGATGCAGAACTACAGTTCTGTTCGCAGCTTTTTTTTACTTAAGGCTTTTTATGGCAATTACTACAACTAGTGTGATGTCAGCTCCGGTGCAACAAAGTTTTAGTTATAAACTTTTGAGCGTCCCTGTCCCTAATATGATTCACAAAATTCCTGCGATGATGAAAAATATGCCGCGTAATGGTGGTACCACGCTTCGTATGCGGCGGTATAATCCATTAGCTACGGCTATGGTTCCGCTGGGCAATACAGGCGTAACTCCTCCTCCGCAAACATTAAGTGCACTTGATATAGATGCAAAAATTTCATTCTACGGTAGACGTGCCGTAACAGTTCAATAACAAAGACGTATATTGTATTGAATGAGCAGGTTAACTAAAAGTTCTTTGAAATTCTCGGTTTTGCAAGGCTACGGCCTGCTTTAAATCCGCTCTGATTGACTTGGATCCCCTAACGTAAAGACGAGGGCAACAAGGCGCAAGGGTTTAAATAATTTTATGACGACCATAAGTATGATTTAATTCTTTCATCTTTTTATACAAAAACCGTCGATGTTCTTGAATTTCTGCAGTGATATAATATTTACCTTCTGGCTTGCTATGCATGAATTCAATAAGTAACTTAGCTTGTGGTTTTTTAACTATCATATAAGGAAGACATGCTTTTAGTATGGCTTCAGCATCAGATGAAAAGATTGCCCAATGATAACATTGCTTACGTTTTGGCATTAGTTTTCTTAAATGTATTTTGCCTCCGAAGTTTTTAACTAACCAATCCATAAGATTTTTATCTGTGTTGATAATAATAAGACGTACTGAATAATAATCTGTTTTTCTGGAAGCGCATACTCCTTGGATTTCTACCTGGAGGCTGCCTTCTCCATCTATAATACCAGCCATATAAACTATTGTATCATGATCAAACATCGCATACCTTTCTTTATGGGTATGGCGTAACATAAAATTATTTAAATGTCTAGCGTGAACGACTGAGGCGAGTGGACATCTTTAGATGAAGCGACAGTCTAATCTTATAGGAGACTATAAGAGGAGAACCCGAAGAGGCATATCCCGCCTAATAGAAAATTATTAGGTCACTAAAAAGTAATAGTAATGCACATTGCAGAGCCAAGATCCGGTTTTAAACGAGGCAGCAGCTCGTTTGGCGGTTTCGTTGCGGCAGACAGAAGATCAGTTAACTCGTGATATGCTTGCATCAACAGCATCATTTATTAACTGTACAGGCGGTACTAGTGCTGATACTCCTACTGAGATATCTCGGTATGATGTTGATGAGGTAGTACGTACATTACTTAACAATAACGCCTATACCATCTTAGATAATATCGAAGGGCAGAACAAGTTCGGTACAGCCCCTGTAAGAAGTGCATACTTTGGTATGTGTAATACTAATCTTACAGGAGATCTTGATGCAGTTCCTGGGTTTATACATAAAAACCAGTACCCATCTCCTATGAACGCTCTAGACGCTGAATGGGGAGCTATTGGTAACATCAGATTCCTTGTTTCATCTATTGGTTCTGTTATTCCTGGCGCTTCAGCAAACAATGCTAATATCTACAACATTTCCTGTTGTGGTATGGAAGCATTTGCATGTATTGAACAAGATGGTTATAGTGCATCCTTTATTTATAGGCCACCTATATATTCTGATCCACTCGCATTAAATGCTAGCGTAGGCTATAAATTTGCCGAATGCCCTCGTATAACCAATGATGCGTGGATCATGAATCTACGTGCAACTCGATCAGTTTAAGGAGGTAACATGGACGGAACTATTATTCAACAAGGTAAAATCACACAGCCAGCAACTGCAGTACCTCAAACTATACCTTTGAGATCTGGTATAGATTGGATGCGTGTTATTAACTACACTAGAGCAGCTACTATTGCAAATGACACAGGTTATGAGTTTTACTGGCAAGCCGGCATGCCACAAGGTGGTGGTATAGTATATGAATGCGTTGTAGCTGCAACTCCTACGGTAAAAACTGCTGTTATAGCATCGGGTAGTGGGTTCTTTTATCAAGATACATCTACTACGCCTTTTGGTACTCTTTACGCTATTACAGGCGCTATAGCAAGCCCTGGTGTATTTTTAACAGCTACTACTACGGGTATATCTGCAACGGCTAATACAAGTGTAGTTAGGTTAACAAGTTTAACTGGTGGAACATCACTTAGCGGATATGATTTCTCAGTATCTGCTGTTAACCCAGGTGTTAGCTTTACAGTTGATGCTAATCATCTTCCTGGTGGCATAGCAGAAACTATAACAGGTGGTAATTACCAGTTAGTTAACTGGGATCCTATTTATTATCCACGGTGGCGTTATGTTACCGGTGTTTCTCAAGCTACTAATGCTGTAGTTAATTTCTCAGTAACACATGGATTTACAGTAGGACAAGTTCTACGGATGAGTATTCCTGATTCATTTGGGATGACTCAGCTAAGTGAGCTTGCAGTTACAGTACTTGCAGTCAATACCACAACCAACACCATTACTATTGATGTTGATACAAGTGCATTTACTGCATTTACATTACCTACAACTATATCTCAGCCATTTACTCCTGCTATAGCTGCTCCTATAGGTGAAAATATCTCGCAAGGTATTAATCCTGTAGCTACTACAACTTATATGCCTCATGATTTATTAGATGCAACGGTTAATATTGGTGCTATCAATATGTATCTACCAATTGGTGCTTTAGCCCCTGCAGGTCAGGCTAATGACGTTCTATATTGGATGGCAGGTAAGTCATTTAACGTATAACTAAAGCGTATGATCTCGAGTTCATATTATAGGAGAGAAGCTGCGCAGCTTCTCTCCGCCAAGAAAGGAAACCATGGTATTTGTAAAGCAAAAACGTATCGTTAAAGATGATGCAACTATAGCACGTGAAAAGTTAGAGTTTGAGCAAGATCATCAGATGGTAAAAGGTATTTTCCGTAGTTATGAAACTCCCGGAGAAGCACTAACTTTTTCTTTTAGAAAGCATAAAGAAGATGAGACCGTTACAGTTACTTATGTAGATGGTCAAATTTATACCATACCTATGATGATAGCTAAACATCTTAACCGTAACTGTAATTATCCTGTATATAAACATACTAAAGACGAAAGTGGCGCTTTAATCCCTTCTATTGGTGAACGTGTGCAACGATTTGGGTTTCAAAGCTTAGAGTTCTTGCCTGAATTGGATATTGTCGTAGAGTCTCCTAGTATCATAGTGGATCCACGTGGCTGATCCATTTTATGCTTATCCTAATCCTATTATTCAACCTGCAATGCGCATAATAAATACTATAGGCCAAGGAGAGATTACTACGATTACAACTTCATTTGCTCATCTTTATAAGACGGGGCTAATAGTAAGGATAGTTATACCACGTTACTTTGGGATGCCAGAGATAAACAATCTCTATGCTCCTATTACAGTGATATCGCCTACTGAGTTTACGATGCCTATAAATAGCATAGGATTTGCTCCTTTAACGGTACCTACTAGTGCTATAGAATATAGATCAGTTCCACAGTGTATTCCTATGGCTGAGATTAACTCACAACTAGATCAAGCAGAGCATAATATATATGGCTAGGCGGGTATTAAGATAGAGATAGAACTTGCTTCTTGTTAGGATGATACAAGTACAAGTTATTATATAAGTAAGGAGCTTTATGGCCGCTACATTATTGACTATACGTGACAAAGTACGTCGACTAACAAGAAGCCCTTCTATCTCTCAACTTAGTGATGCTGATATCAATGATTATATTAATACCTTTATCCTTTATGATATCCCCAATCAACTGCGGTTATTTAACTTGCGGAAGACGTTCACTTTTTACACCAAGCCTAATATAGGATGGTATCAGAGTAACACCATAGTTGGTGATCCCTTTTATGATTTCAAAAATCTCTATATCAGTGCAGAGCAACCTGCTTATTGTGCTGGATATCCGATGTTTTGGTCGCAATCACGTGAACAGTTTTATAACATCTATCCTGAGATTAATACGATCTTAAGCATAGGTACTGTAGGTGATGGTACTGGTGTTAATTTTACAGGTACAGTTAATGCCGTTCCTTTATTAAGAACTAAGGTAACTTTCGTATCTAAGGATGCTAGCAATAATCCTTTATATCTTACAGATGGGTTTGGGACTACTAACCCTACCCCAGGCGATGGACTTTTATATGGTACTGGTACTGGAACTATCGATTATCTTACTGGTGTTTTTTCTCTTACTTTTTCTACTCCTCCTGCCGCTGGCGCTGCTATAAATAGTGAGACTGTTCCTTATACTGCTTCGCGACCTAATGCACTATTATATTTTAATGATGCTATTAATCTAAGACCTATTCCAGACCAGGTGTACCAGGTTAACTTTGAAGTTTATAACCGACCTACTAGTCTTCTTGTTAATGGTGATATCCCTGAGCTTGAACAATGGTGGCAATATATTGCTTATGGGGCTTCTAAAAAGATATTTGAAGATCGCTCTGATTTAGACAGCGTTAATTTAATTATGCCTGAGTATAAAGTACAAGAACGCTTAGTATTACGTCGTACTATAGTAGATATGACTAAAGAACGCGCTAGTACGATATATACAGAACAAACAGGTATAGGAGCTGGCGGCTTTGGGTGGAACCCTATGGGCGGACCATTTTAATTTTAAGGAACTTATATGGCTTACAATAACAATATACCCAAAGCAACAGACCAACCCAATAATTCTCAGCCTCAGATATTAACTAATTTTGCTACTATAGATACTGACTTTGCAGTTAATCATGTTCAGATGAATTTAACAGGAGAAGGTAAGCATAAGTTCTTACAAATGCCTAACCAAGGGGCAGATGTAGCCTCAGCTATAGCTGAGATGTCTCTTTATACTAAAAATATAGGGACAGGGCTATCAGGTTTATTTCTACGGCAAGAGAGCAATGGTACGGTTATACCTATGACTCCATCGAGTAGCTTTGCTTATCCTGGATGGGCGAGGCTTCCTGGAGGTCTTTTGCTAAAATGGGGTCAAACTGCTAATCTTCCTCATAACACTTCTACATTGACTAATTTCCCTGCAGGAGCAACTATACCAGTTTTTGCTGCCGCTCCATTCGCAATATTTTTAACCATAGCATCTAGTACCCCAACAGATACGGTAACACTTGATTCAAGCGTAGCTCCAACTATTACAGGATTTAATGCTATAGCTGCATCTACAACAGGCGCAACCGTAGCGCAATATCTAGCTATAGGACATTAATATGGCTGCCGATCGCTTTCTTATTTCTCACATAAACACAGGACTTCAAGATAATATTAAACCATTTCTAATTCCTGATGATGCTTTTGCTCAGCTTAATAATGCTTATGTTTGGCGCGAACGCGTAAGAAAACGGTTTGGCTCTAAGCCTATGAATACTAGTAAGTCTATAGATCTACAGCCATTGTATACACGATTACGTGTTAAAGTAGGGACTACTAATGATGACGGAGGAGGATTAGGTCATCTAAGTGGTAGTGTTACTAATGTTACTCCTGCTATAGGGCAATTGTTTTCTATCGGCGCAGAGATTTTTACCGTAAACGCATTAGGGATACCTGCAGTTATGTTAACTACAGGAGCATCTACTACTCATACTTTTAATACTACGACTGGTGCTTTTGTATTTGTTGGTGCTGCGGCGCTAACAGATGTTTATTTTTATCCTGCATTGCCTGTTATGGGTTTATTAACTTATGAAAATGCAGATTTAAACAGTGAACCTACGTATGCGTTTGATACACGTTATGCCTATCAATATACTGCAGCCACAGGATGGGATAGATTAGGCACTGCATATTGGCAAGGTACAGATATACAGTTTTTTTGGGATGCCACTGTACGTAATTTAGCGGTTGATCCTATTTCACACTTAGCTACATTACAAGTACTCTTCTTTGTTACTAATTTTAACTATGCTGATCAGATTAAATACTGGTATGGTAATGAAACTCCTACACCTTCATGGCATACTATAAACCCTAAAACAGCGGATAGTAGCGGTGATTATACGGTAGAGACTTGTCTTATTATTGTACAGTTCCATGGTCGCTTATTATTTCTTAATACTATAGAAAAAGTAGCCTCTACACAGACTTCATTCCCCCAACGTTGTAGATTTTCTCAAGTGGGAGATTTTACATCTGATACTGCATTCCGCACTGATTTAAAAAATAAAGGTGGCACTATAGATGCTGCTACTGCAGAAGCTATTACGTCTGCAGAGTTCTTAAAAGATCGTCTTATAGTTTTCTTCGAGTCTAGTACTTGGGAAATAGTCTATACGGGAAACCAAGCTCAGCCTTTCTTATGGCAAAAGATAGATACTGCACTTGGCTGCGATGCTACATTTGCTACAGTTCCTTTTGATAAGATCGTATTTAGCGTAGGTAATGTAGGCGTCCATGCTTGTAATGGCGCACAAGTAGAGCGTATAGACCAAAAGATTCCAGAAAAGGTATTCCAGATCCATAACGATAATGATGGTCCTATGCGTGTTTATGGCATACGTGATTATCATAATGAGATGGTTTATTGGTCTTTCCCTAGCGTAGATAAACCAGACAATCTATATCCTACTCGTGTTCTAGTCTATAACTATCGTAATGGATCATGGTCGTTTAATGATGATAGTATTACCTGTTTTGGTTTCTTTAAAAAACAGGCGGGAGTTACATGGGCAAGCTTAACCATACCGTGGTCTCAATGGACTGAACCGTGGGGATCAGGAGATTATAATGCTAATGCGCTACAGATCTTAGCAGGCAACCAACAAGGTTATGTGTTTTTGGTAGATACAGATCTCCCTAAAAACTCTATATCTCTGCAATTAACAGACTGGGTTGATAATACTATGACGATTATTAACCATAACCTTGCTGCAGGTGATTATATAGCTACAGCACTTACTGAATTTGCTATAAGCGCAGGCACAACAATTATATTTGAAGTACAGACTGTAGTAGATGCACATCATATAACCGTGAACCAAGTAGTTGGCGATCAGTATTTATCAGGAATTTATCCTGGAGGCGTATCTTTTTCTTTGGTCAGTAGAATAGACATTTTGACTAAGGATTATAACTTTTATTCTTCAAAAGATCGTAATGCTCAGATCAATAAAGTTAATTTTCTCGTGGATCTACAAGATACAGATAGTACTATAGCAGTAGATTTTACCCCTTCTACATCATCAGACTTTATAGAGGGTGGTATATTGCCAACATCTGCTGTAATTACTCCAGGAATGGGCAGCCTAGAAGCTTCAGAAGAACGAGCATGGCATATGTTATATCTAGCATCTGAAGGCGCTACTATTCAATTACATCTCTATCTTAATGATGAAATGATGGTAAATCCTAATGTTGCATTTGTGGACTTCCAAATGCATGCCATAATGTTTTATGCTCAGCCTACATCACAGTATCAGTTTTAGTTATGACTTTATATACTCAAGAACTATATAACACTGCGTATATATAGTCATATCTGTTATAGTACTGATGTAAATCTTAGTTTGATCGACTAAGATTTCAACAGGGTCAGTAGGGTGAACGCGTGGTATAGGAAAGCTTTGTAAAGCTCCAGCTCCATTGTTATAAGTGGCGCACCCATAAATGCGAGTAAAACTCAATCCTGGTATATAAGTAATCCCATGAAGTATAGATACAGTTGCTGCGTTAGGTAGAGCTCCAAAGTCATATACTTGGCGATATACAGACCTATTAGGTGGGTTAGGGTTAGCATTTATCTCAGTCAAATTAGAATCAGGAAAATACTGCTGCCCACATAAAAACTCTTGGTTTAAATAATATCCTGTGTCTTTAAGGTTTGTATTTACTGCGATCAAGTTAACGTTTTGATATAACCGAACGAACAGCTCTTTAAACTGTTCGCTATTGATATCCATATTATAGATAGCAGACACATCCCACACATTAGTCGTAGGTAGATAAGCTCCTATATCTTGCGTAGACAGTATTTGTTCATCTGGCATAGTTTTGCTCCCTAGGTGGTTCTATAAATAGCTCTCTGAATAATCTCTTCTTATAGTATAAAAGACCATCCAGAAGACCACCACTTAAGGAGTAGTTAATGCCTTTCGCAGATTTTGCTTTAGGTTCACCCATGCGCATTGAACATGTGCCGACTGTATCTCCATCTCAAAAACAGCTAGAAGATCAAATCCTGGCGCTTCTTCAAGGTAAATCTGGGGTTTATGATAACCCTATATCTCAAGAATCTAGTGGTGCTCCTACTTTCCATGAAAATAGCCCTGTTCTTTCTGCGATTATTAATGATCATAAGCGTGATTTTTCTTCAGGGTTACAAGCTTTGCGTATTGCATATGGAGCAAACCCTTACAACATACCGCAAGAAAAAATACTTCAAATGGCGGGGGCAACTATACCTAATCTATTAAATATTTTAGGCCCATCGTTAAATGTAGCAGGAACTGGTGGCGCAAGTTCTGGTGTGATACAACAAGGTAACTGGCAAGCTCCATGGACAGATAGGTTTAATGATTTTAGGGATATTTATGATAAGTATTGTGATAATCCTTATGCTGAAAGATATTACTGGAACCAGTTTGATACTATGCATGGTATAAATATGTTTAATAAAAAAAGGCCAATAATTTAAGGAGTTTAATATGGCATTTTCTGAATTTTTAATGGGGCCTGCAGCTTATGCTATGCGAGGATCGCAGGAGCAACTTCAACCTACACAACAACAAGGTGGTTTTTTTTCTGGAACTCCTGCATCAGTTCAACAGTATTCTAATCTCACCCCTCAACAGAGTGATCTAAAGTCGCAGTTGTTGCAGATGTTAGGCGGTAGATTAGGTGGTCATGATCTTAGTTTTGAACCTATAGCGCAACAGATGCGGCAAGGATTTAGAGAGGATACTATCCCCTCTATTATGGAGAGATTCGCAGGGTCTTCTAATAATACAGCTGCTTCTAGTGCATTGCCTCAGATGTTAGGTTCTGCGGGCAAAGATTTTGAAACAGGATTAGGTGCTTTAAGGTCTCAATATGGATTACAACAACAAGGTAATTTGATGAATATGTTAGGTATGATGATGCAGCCTAGTTTTGAAAACATATATCATCAACGTCAACCAGGATTTTTAGAGGGGACTACTACAGCAGCTACTCCAGACATGGTTCAAGCGCTTGTTAAAGTATTGCCCATGTTATTAGGTCTTATATAAAACAAGGATAAATCATGCAAGTAATACAAGAAACATCTCCAGGCGGCAATCTAGGTTATGCTTTAGGCAAAGGTCTAGGCAGTGGGTTAGAAGCTTTAGCCCAAATGAAGCTACAGCGGTTCCACCAAAACGAAACAGCCAAAGGTTTTGAAAGTATAGGCTATAGTCCTGAAGAATCTAGATATTTATCTAAGATGGATCCTAAAATTCAACAACTAGCGTATCAGCAAAAATTAGAGACTCCTGCTAGACAAGCCTATGCTCAATATCTATCTCAGATGCTGAACCAGGGCCAACCTAGCGGGATGCAAATGCCATTAACTCCTATGCAGCAACTTATGGGTGCTACACCTGCTACAGCGCAACCTAATATACCATTACCTCAGTCTACTCAAGAAGTACCTGGTATCACACCACCTCCATCCCCAACTCCAACTTCTGGTGTAATTGCAGCTCCTAAGCTTCCTGCTTTAGATGCTAAAACATTAGCTAATATGCCTGTAAAGATGCAAAAAGAACTTATGGGTTTAGCGTTAGGAGAAAACAGATTCCAACAACAATTATCTGCTAAGCAAACAGAAGGAGCATTAAATCGTTCTGCAGCAGAAAAAAGACAACAAGCAACTTTAGAACACCAGGATAAAATGCAAGAAAAACGGTTTGAACACGCTAATCAACTTACGCAAATAAAATATGGTACTAAGGTCATGGATGATGCGATTAAAAATGCTGAATCTGCTCAAGATCAATTAGTTATTATTAATCGTATGCGAGAACTTAATAACCAAGGCGTTGGAGCGGGTATAATAGGGAGACCTTATTTAGCGGGCGTCCATTTTTTAGAAAAACTTACAGGTAAAAACTTAGACTTCTTAAAATCTAAAGGCGTACAAGAGTGGCAAAAATTAGAAGCATCTGCGGCACTAGAACGTCTAGGTGTATTTAAGGGTAAAGTCTCCAATTATGAGTTAATGTCAGTTCAAAAAACAGTTCCTACATTATCAAATTCTCAAGCCGGTAGAGATGTGCTATTAGATGCTATGTCTAAGTCACCTGACGTTAAGATACTAAGAGCACAAGCTGTCAAAGAAATTTTAGAAGAAAACAAAGGCGTTCCTCCTCTGGGCTTCAGTTCTAAAATCTATGAACGCGTAGAAGAAAAAAAAGCAGCCAACAGCCAACAAGTAGTAAATACGATTTTAAATGGTGCTAAGCAATTAGGAATAGATACTACGGTAGGAACAGAAGAAACTCCTACACCCTTAGGTGCTAGAGAGGCATTTATGATGATGTAAAACCTACTCGGGTCTAAACATAGATCGATTAGCCATCTGTTGGGATACTAGATATATGGCACGAGCATATATATCTTTTATAAGGGATGAGCAGATGGCTAAAATTATCCAAGCATATGATGTAAATGAGCAGATTATAACACTGCCACCTACACCGATAACAGAAACACGTAATCCTACAACCGCAGATCGTAATTATGTAATCGGTACTTTATGGGTTAATACATCTACTGCATCAACATTTTGTTTATCAAAACTTACACAATCAGCAGCTACATGGAATGCAGTTTCCGCTAGTATAGCTACATCTACCGTAGTTAATCCTACAGTAAATGGAACTATCAACAGTCGCATGGGCCAGTTAGTTATGACGGGCAATACGACAGCAGCAGCAGGCACTTTAACTACGGTTATAACTAATAGTTTTTCTACAGCTACATCCTATATACTTGCTACCGCAGCTAATACTAATGCAGCAGCAGAAGCATCTCGTATGACTATCATACAAGTTAAACCTACTGCAGGATCGTTCACCGTAGTTATGGTAAATGATGGGGCAGATGCATTAGATGCCGGTAGCACAGTATATGTTAACTTCTGGGTGTTAAATTAGGAGTTACCATGGCTAAAACTACTCAGATATACAACATGAATGATGTACGCACTAATCTACCCCCTAATATCGCTATTTCTGAACGAGACCCTATAGCTAGTGATACTAATTATACTTTAGGTACCCCATGGATAAATACAGCAACAGGGGGGTTATGGGTTATGGGTTCTTCAGAAGCTTCCTGGGGCCAATCTGGCAGGCAGTGGGGAACTGCTCCTACCGTTACATCAACCGCAGCAGATGCCACTGTAGCTATATCAGCTTATCGTGGCATAGCTATTTTCAATGGGTTCACTACGGCATCAGGGGCAGAAGAGATTTTTATCATAGAAGATGTCGCATGCAATCCCACTTCCGCTATCTTAATCACTTCTGAGACGTTTGGTGCAGCTGCAGCTCGTATGCAAGTCACACAAGTTATCCCAGGAAATAAAGTATTTAACGTAGTATGCCGTAATCGTGGTGCTGCAGGTTTAAACGGTGATGTTCATCTCAATTTCTGGATATTAAGTTAAGGAGTTACCATGGCAGAAGGCCAATTATTACGGTCAGAGACTATACGGTATATAACTTATGACCATACAGCTGCTACATATAAACCTATAGGTACTACAGGAGATGGATTAATTACGGGAGCTGCCTTAACCGCAACGGCACGCCAGTTTTGGATCCAAAACCTCACTAACTCTGGCATGATGTTTTCGTTAGATGGGATAAATGACAACTTCTTTCTACCCGCATTAGCATTTTATGTAAGCGACATCACCACTAACCAAGACCCTCAAGCAGGTGGTTTTTTTATGGGCATGGGTAGGATGTTGCATGTAAGATATCCAGGCGCAGCTCCTACTTCAGGTACTATTTATTTTTCCACTTTCAACGGCATGAAATAGGTTGGCTATGATACATGCTATTGTTGCACCCTATACCATCCAGGAACACATCAAGATCCACCACGCTGCAGCTTATGCTAAGGTTGCATACTTTTATCGTCTAAGAAATTTACCTGCTGTACATGCGTTCCTTGACACTATATCGCACTGTGAAGGTACAACAGGAGAAGATGGATACCGTAGGGTCTATGGTTCTAGAACTCTTATAAAGGATCTTAGTGTTCATCCTGGTAGAGATATATGCCGTATATCTAGAGGGCATAAGTTGTGTTCTACGGCTGCAGGTAAATATCAATTTTTAAGGGAGACATGGGATGAATTGGTTGAAAAATATGGGTTTGGAGATTTTGGACCTATGTCACAAGATCTGGCGGCAATTTCGTTACTGGATCGGGTGGGGGCATTAGAAGACATAGAGCACAATAGGTTAACCATAGCCATAAAAAAGGCTGCGCATCTATGGGCATCTCTTCCTACATCGCCTTATGGTCAACCTACCAAGAGTATGGCAGAGGTAAAGAAAGTATTTAGAGATCGCAAGATTTATTACGAACATAACCGTCAGGAAAACTAATGAGTGCATCAGGAACATATCTGGTGCTGGATGTCCTGCAGACCGTAACGGGTAATGCCGGTGGTGCAGTGGCTCCAGCAGCGGGCAACTTAACTTTGGTAGGAGCAGGTGATATTACCGTAACAGGAACACCTCTAACCAATACATTAACCATTACTTATACAGGTATGGGTGGCAGTTGGATACCTAAGACTACTAACTTTACTATGTCTAATGGCACGGGATATATATGTAGTACTGCGCCGGTTATAGGTACATTGCCAGCTATAGCTGCGGTAGGAGATGTTTACAGTGTTATTGGTATAGATGCCAACCCTTTCCAAATAGCAGTTAACGCAGGCCAAAGTATTATTATTAGCGATTATACAACTACCGTTACTACAGGAACAATAACATCAACAGCGCTTGGTGATTCATTAGAGATTCTCTGTGTAGTGGCTAACACAAAATTTTTCATTGTTTCGCAGCAGGGTAACTTTACGGTTACGTAGTTACTTAAAACGAAGCACGTCTATCAACACATACTTATATTTAATAGGGGCATACTTTTATGGCTACACAAAATAGTGTGAACAACTCGCTCACCAATGGTGTATTAACTACTGCAGTTGCAGGAACTACCGTAATTAAAGCTTATGATAGTACCGCTACTGCGCAAGATACATTTATTACTGCTACTTCAGGAGCTAATCCTACGTTAACCTTGTCGGGATGGAATACTACTGGATCTACTTCTACTGACTTTATGACTATTACCTCTAATACTACAGCTACCTGTGATCTTAATGCTGCGGTAACTATAGGAACTTCTTATATTTATCGTGTTGGGGGAACGGATGTAGCAGTAGCAGATGGTGGTACGGGAGTATCAACGGCCCCTACAGATGGTCAAATCCTAATTGGTTCGACTGGTGTAGGTTATGTAGTAGGATCTATTACTGCAGGATCTAATGTTACAATTACTCCAGGGGCTGGTTCTATATCTATTGCTTCAGCTAATGGTCTTGCCTGGTCGGAAGAAACAGGAGCTACTATAGCAGCTGCCGTTAATCATGGTTATGTATGTAATCGTGGTACTTTGATAACAGCAACTTTGCCAGCTACAGCAGCAGCGTTTTCTATAATCAGATTTGTAGGCAAAGGAGCAGGTTTATTTTCTATAGCACAAAACGCTAATCAGATGATACATTTTGGCAATCTAACTAGTGCTACAGGCGTAGGTGGTTCAGTTACATCAACAGGTCAATATGATTGTATAGATTTGCTCTGCACAGTAGCAGATCTTGAATTCACAGTTATGGATTCATTAGGCAACTTTAATGTTGTTGTTTAGACTCTAAATTAGCCTTACAACAGGGATAAACAATAAATTTATTGTTTATCCCTGTTGTATAAATTGTGATAGACGTACTTTAAAGGAGTTTACATGTCGGCATTGCAAAACAGTGTTAATAATACTACGAAGGTAACTACGTTTTTAACAAGTGGCACTTGGACCAAGGATCCTCGCACTAAAGTAGTATCTTTTTATGCATGGTGTGGAGGTTCAGGTGGAGGAAGTGGTAGGGTTGGAACCGTAGAAATTGCCTCAGGTGGAGGAGGCGGAGCCTCAGTAGCTTTTGCTGAATATTTGATACCAGCAGAATTTTTTGGTACTTCAGAAACTATCACGATTGGAGCGGGAGGCGCAGGTGGTGCTGCTGTTCTAGCTAATGACACCAATGGAAATGATGGGGCAGCTCCTGGCGCGACGAGTATAGGAGGCAGTTTCTATGCTAATCTTGGAGCAGCTCTTAGTGGAAAAGGAGGAACTATTACTACGGGGCTGGGTGGGTCTTCTTCTGGATCTTCATATTATGGTATGTCTAGTGTTGGATCAGGAGTTACAAATTTTACAGGGAGCGGTGGAAACGGTACCTTAACTAATGGGGCTAATGCAGTATCAGGTTCTGCATTTGCTCCAACTTGTGGAGGCGGTGGGGGTGGATCTTCGTTATCGGGGACGTATTATACAGGTGGCACCTCTGCTGCTATTCTTGCAGCAGATAACTCAACTCCTTTAGTCGCAGGATCTGCGGGCGGATATAACCCTGGTAGCAACGCAGCAGTTGCTGGAACTGCAGGGTTGGTAACTAGTGGCGCCTCTCATGGCCGTATTTATGGTGGTACCGGTGGTGGTGGTGGATGGGGTGCTACCCAAGGTTATGGACCAGGAATAGGTGGTGCTGGGGCGAATGGGGCGGTCCCAGGAGGATCTGGTGGAGGAGGTGGTGGTGCAAGAAACAATGATGCTGGAAGCGGGAAGGGTGGTGACGGCGCGGCTGGCGCAGTAATCATAATCGAATACATCTAAAACGTTTTAAGGAGCTGTTATGGCACGTCATGCGATATGTGATAAAACAGGCAAAGTGGTAAATGTAATTATCTGGGATGGCGCTGAATTTTTACCACCTAGAGATCACTATGTTATACAAGATGATAGTGTAAATGTTGGAGATACCTATGACTTTAAGTCTAAGAAATTCTTTAGGCTTAATAGAGTAGCTATCGATCACGCTTAGGAGATACTATGGCAAAAGGTCAAACCTGGTTAGGCCGTCGCACAGGGATAGATCCCTTAGCCTATATGGGGGATGAGCCTAACCGCCCTCCTTTACTCGTTGTAATGGAACGTAGGCCTACTACTAACGATATATTATATAACCTTGGCACTCTATGGATCATGAACACCCCTGCTGAAGAAGTATGGATATTACTTTTAAAAGCGGGCGCTGCAGCCCAGTGGGAACAACTTTATCCTGCAGGCGGTGGAGGAGCTAATACGTTCTTAGGAGATAACGGTCTTACCGCTAACCCTGTTGGTGGTGTGATCAACATAAAAGGGCAACGCAGAGCTCCATCTCCAACCGTTAATAATAACATCACAGTAAATGCATCTGTAGATGCTCCTAATAACTTAGACGTGATCCTAAACGAAACTGTACAGATATCAGGTGATTTTACTACTACTAATGGTGATATATTAGCACCTGGCGCTTTACCCAATGGTAATATAAATGCTAATAATGATATAAATGCTGGGAATAATATAACATCTGGCGCACATATAGATGCTGGAGGCCATGTATATGCCGGTAATGGATTAATATCAGATTTTGGCCCTACTCAACTTAAACATCTAGGCCCTACTCCAGGTGTTATGCAAACAGATGGTACAGGTATAGTAAGCAGTTCTGTAGGAGCCCAAGGCACCGTAATGATGTCTGGCGCTAGCGCTCCTGCGGTTTGGGGAACTATAGAGCCTTCTGATGCTAGTATAACGATTGATACTGCTACAGCTGGGAAAATTAAGATAGGAGCTACAGGAGTAGGTGGATCATCTTTTAGCGCATATTTAAGTGCAGCTTTAGAACAGCCAGTTGGGAGCCCTTATTATTTAGGTAAACTAGCTTTATGGGCAACGTCATGGGATACAACAGGAGGATTTGATCCAGGAGATGGAGCAGGGGCGCCTTTGTCTTTTACAGCTCAAGTTACAGGCAAATATTTTTTCCAAGCTACGGTTAGAGGCCTAGGAACACCTGGGAGCGGTTTCTTTTGGGAACTTTCTACTGGAAGTGTATATTATGGTGCTAGCACTTCCTATCCTGGGGCAGCTATAGTTAGTGGATCTTTTTCAGTGGCTATGAATGCTGGAGATTATCTTATGATTCAATATGGTGGATCGGATATAGAAGGATTAAATTCAGGGAGCTATAGATCACATATTTCGGGCCATCTTATTGGTTAGCTATCCAATTTTTTGGATCTGACGCCATTTATCTTATTTTTTGTTCTTTAGTAATCTGCTACACTAAATAAGCTGAGATATCAGCGGTATATTACTATAACCTAAAGGATATGCGATGAAGCTACGCTCGCTAGTTCCACTAGTGTGTTTAACCTGTGTTATGGCACAGGCTCGACATACAGTGGACTATTACTTAGATGTTAACCCTACAGAGGCGGTTATATCTAAGTGGAACTATTACACCCAAAACCTCTGGGTGATGAACGCTACCGATAAGGAAGACTTTTATGTCAGATTATTGGTACAGCAGTACATAAATGATAAGCAAGATGATCCACGTACACAGCGGTATTATCCACCACAAGGGCGTGGATAGAACGGCATAGACCCATTATGGGTTCATGTAGCTTTATATCAGAGCTAAAGATTAAATAAATAGTACACTAAAGGCCACAGCGTAATATCTGTGGCCTTTAGTGTTGCATAACGGGATAACTATGAATGGAGTACTAATTCATTATGGTTATCAGGTTATTAGCTTACTTAACTGTAGTAGCAGATTTTAGTTCTTGGATTTTTTTAATATCAGCGTAGAAGAACCTGCGTTTTAGTTCACTAAGCGAGTTGATTTTACGTACTGCAAGCAAGTCTTTAGTGATATCAGGTCTTCCTTCGAGCTCTGTAGTTAGTTGATATAGTTGTTCTTTGGTTATGGATTCATTGCCTTCATCTATAGTAGTTATGGGTTTAGGTTTAGGTGCTATATGTTGTTTAGTGGGAGCTGTAGCGCCATCATTATCTTCAGTTGCTATGCCTATTAACGATTGTAAGCAGTAGCGTCTCATATACGTAACGGCTTTACCCCATTCTTGATGATCGCTGAGTTTACCGGCGCCTTCAGACACAAACAACTTTACATAAGACTCCATCCACTGGCCTGAAACATGTAGTAATTGGGTATGTAGATAGTCCTCATCTCCCTCAGTGATTACAGGTTGCCCCAAAAATATCCCGTTTTTTAGAAGTGCATCTTCACATACTTCCATGATCGCGGTTAGGTCCGCGTATTTATAATTAAATCCTTTTTTATCTTTTATAGCAGATCCCATCTCACTTTTAGCAGAGATGAGCGCGGCAACTAGTTCATTTATTTGTTCAGATCTATGTTCCATAAATTCCTCTAATAATAGGGGGCATTTTTGGAACATAGATCTGAACAAATAAATGAACTAG
>Ga0209417_1001834_pt1 | contig 36979 bp, 30 predicted proteins | sample RifGroF2_FD_184002 | JGI IMG/M metagenome (GOLD analysis project Ga0209417, IMG submission 184002) | Groundwater microbial communities from Rifle, Colorado, USA - Groundwater F2 (SPAdes) (version 2) | ecosystem: Environmental > Aquatic > Deep subsurface > Groundwater | place: Rifle, Colorado... | reverse complement strand
CTTTTCTGATTTGCGAAATAACGTTTTTTGAATCACTCATTTTACAACTCCTGTAATAAAAATAATAATATATTATAGGAGCCGAAAAGTCGATTTAAATTCTTCCCCATGGGGAAGAACCCATTAAACCCTCTCTTAGCTTAAGAGACTATACTGTGCCATTTCTCCTGACGGCAAACACTATAGCATCTGATTTAAACGAAGCAGCTGATTTTGGTGAGCCTGTTTTGGTGAGATTAAAAGATAACTCACTGTTATGCTTATATAGGACCGGAGCTACAAAGCCCATAAATCAATGTTATTCTACTGATGGAGGGGATACCTGGTCAAGTCCGATGCCTTTACCTGGTAGCCAGCGTGGCGTTGCTCCAGATGTTACATTGCTTTCTAATGGAGCATTACTTGCTCATGCAGGAACACGTCCTGGCCATGATATTTTTGTAGATTTCAGCGGTACTGGAAAATATTGGAAGAAGGTTAGTTGGCCTTATTGGGACTACGAACCGGAAAACGGTCCTAATACAGGCTGGGGCTGTAGCTATGCATCTATAGCTGAAGTTGAGCAAAATAAAATTTTGCTTGTGACAACTGAAAGTGATTTTGATGAAATATATAGATTTGACGGAAATAATCGTTTATTTTATCTTAATATAACTGCAAATAGGGAATCTGACCCAAATATTTATTGGGATTATATATGGGAGTGCAATGAGTTTCCTGAAGAATTCACTTCTGACTATATTTCTCATGAAGAAGGGGATGTTTTTAAATATGTAGAATATACGCCAGGCTTGACGTTTGCAACGGCGGACATAAATGATGGTGTGTATGAGACATTTACATCTGGAGATAGTTCATCAAATGCGAATTCGCAATGGAGAACATATAAAATTAATACAAACGTTCCATCAACTATTGAATTTAAATTTAAAGGCGGTGTAGGTGAAATGTATAACACTGGTATTAGGATCGCCCAAGCAAATGTTGGCTATGCTGGATTTAGATTCTAATATAACCATTATATAAGACGGTTAGAGTCCTCCAGTGAGTCTGTTCTAGCTGATAAAGATGTTAATGACTGGTCGACTTTTAGGGTTCTTACAAATTACGATCATAACTTTCCTTCGTTAGTTCAGCGAATATTTATTATTTAGACTCGAGTAAAAGTATTCACGGTCAGTGTTGACGTTAATGCATAAGTCCATTCATTGAAGAGGAAGGTGTCTATTATGGTGATTACGGCAGTCAATTTTATGGTAGTTGGTATGAAGATTATGTTTCTTGGACATCAAGAGGTTCTACATTAGAAGATGTTTCAAAAGTTCCAGATGCAAATATCTGGACATGGACTGTTTCAACGAGTCTCCAAGGTTCAAATTATTAAGAATTGATTGTTAAAGTAGATTACAGTGATTTTTCGCGTGAAAAGTTGTAAGTGTTTATCCAAAGCCAAATAAAAAAAAATTTTAACTGAATTAAAGAAACGATAAAAAAGTGCTGTTACTATATAAGATTCTAAAAAATGAGATATTTAATGTGTTCAGATAACGTAAGATATTACTCGCTTTTTTAGGGTATAAAAAAGAGGTTCTCCAATTAGGACGATTAACATTTTTTATTAACCCTAATTGGAGAACCTTAAAAATGAAAAATTCGCAACAGAATGTATCGGACAATGACGGTCAGGACTTTAGCAAAGTTTTCAAAATTGATGAGCACGGGTCAAGGACCACCTTGATGGCCTGGTCCACAGGACGGTCGAGGAGCCCCTCAATGACATGCTCAATGCAGAGGCCCAAACGTTATTGTAACGCAGAACGTTACGATCAGAAGCTTGGAAAGACTGCATGCCGGTTTAAGGTTTATGAAGGATTGTTAAACTAATTTTTCCTGATTATATAAATGAGGTATTAAGATGGAAATTGACAAAACACGATTAAAAAAGATGCTTAGAGAGATTTCGAAAGAAGATCCTGAATTTTTTGATGAATTACATGAAGACCGTTTCCTGAAGAATCCTTTTCCGCTTTCCAAAGTAGCTGGCAATTTAGAAGTTGACCCAACTGCTGAAATTTCGCCATTGGCACATATCGAATTTATCCATGGATGGAAAAGAGGTGGGCTTCCTATTAGTCCAGACGAAAAAATTGTAATAGGTGCAAATTCCTCCATTGACGCATTTGCTTGGCTTCGCTCCTATGGAGATGGTATCGTTTTAGGCAATGATTGCACTCTTCACCAATACTCTATGATTGCTGGACCAGTTAAGTTAGGTAATGGTGTTAGAATTGGGCCACACACCGTAATTCTTGCTTCAGAACATGTATTTACAACTCGCGATGTTCCAATTTTCAAACAGGGAGTTACAAGTAAAGGGATCAATATTGGTTCAGATGTTTATATTGGCTCAAATGTTACCATTTTAGATGGTGTGACTGTTGGAGAGGGTTCTATTTTAGCTGCAGGAACCGTAGTTACTAAAGATGTGCCTCCATACACAATCATGGGAGGTGTCCCATCTAAGCCGATTAAAAAAAGAGAATTTTGATGAATAGGACAATTATATTTTGAGGCATCAGGAAAAATATTAGATTTCTCGATCTAAAAACCGATCAATTAAATTGTAATAAAAATTATAGGAATTAATATCCATGAGAAAGCCGGATAAATCCAGATTTATTAATAGCGTTAAAAGGTTGCCAGTCGATGGGGTTCCTTTCCAAGAAAATGACCCTGATATATTAATGTAAACAGGCTATTAGATACCAACTTTACGCCTGATTTGCGATCTTATGATATTCCTGCAGGCGACATTGTAAAACTTTATACAGTATTGGGCTGTGATATGGTTTATCTTGCCAATCTGTGGGAACTTGGTAGAAAAAACCTTATGAATGCGCACGGAAGAAGATGTTATGTTGATGGAGAAATCAAGACACGAGCGGCTCTTGAACAAGTTATACTTCCGGATATAAGTCAGGTTAAAGAAAGAATAAAAAGTGTTTATGAACACTGCTATGAAGCGTGTCTGGGTCTAATCTATGCGGTTAATTTTGTTCCGAAAACTGTGAGTATGGCAATTGGGCCATTAGATTATAGTATGAGTTTAATGGACAGCCCAGATTTCATAAAAGACTTTCAGAAAATTGCATCTGAGTATTGTGTGGCAGAACTTCAAACTGCATTGGAAATTGGGGGCTGATGTGATACATATACCTTTAGATTTATGTATGAAGACCGGCCTGATGTATTCAAAAGCTGTTGTTCGAGAGTTTTATTATCCATCATTGGAGAATATTATATCTATTGTAAAAGCTCATGGTGCTTTAGTTTCAGTACATATAGATGGTTGTATTAAAGACATTATTGAAGATATTATCAACTTGGGAGTTGATATAATCAATCCGATCGAAACCTGTGGTGGTACTCAGGATATTTATGAACTTAGCAAAAAATATGGTTCAAAAATAGCATTTCATGGCAATATTTCAGTTTATGATATTTTGGTCAATGGAACGCCGAAACAGGTTGAAACTGAAGTAAAAACACATATAGAAAAACTTTGGAATAATGGCGGGTATATAGTTGCAAGTGACCATAACCTTGGTGAGAATGTACCACTTGATCGTATTTTTGCTATGAGAGATGCTGTACATTGTTATTCTAGTGCCGTTTCTAAAAAATAATTTTAACATTTTTTACATTTAAGACTTGCGCGATGCACAATGCAGTATTATATAGATAGACACGAAGAAAATATTCATTTAAAAGGGATTTTTTACAGCCTTGACAAGCAAAAATGTCCGGAGCTATGAATTTTTGTGCCTTACGGGGACAGACAGCCCGTTTCGGAAGGTATGCTCGGCCCTGTGCGATTGCTGAGACAAGAATAATAAGATTTTCCGGATGAAAGTAGTTTTAAAATGATCTTACTTCGCAAGTCGCCAATCACGAGCGCAGTTTTTTAAGGCCGTTGTATAAGTCCTTCTCAACTGCATCGTATATCCAATGCAGAAAATCATTAAGTCTTGACGATTTGATAGTGGGCTCATACATATTTCGGGTTTCGATTTTCAGTTGGCGCAACGCATCTAATACAGATGGTATTTTTTGTAAATCTGCATCGGTCGGTTGATTTGCATTTTTCAGCAAACAAATCGCTGCTTGAGCCCTGTTAATAAGATTTCGGGCGGCAAGCTGCCAGTACTGAATTTGTTCATGTCCTTTTTTAGCAACGTTCATAAAATCATTTAAAAGATTCAGACCCTGCTCATATTCGTTAAGCCTTTTGAGGCAATTGTCTAATTCTTTTTCGAGAAGATTGTCATTAATTAATTTTTTGATGGTTTTATCAATGTGTTCAGGAGATACAGGCTCAGCATCTTTATCGAATCCTAAACTGCCATTATATGAAAACAGGCAGGATTTTGAAAGCGATCCGCAAGCTTTGAAGAAACTTTTATCGGTAACGCCAAAATGTTTTTTTAAAAACATTTGTTCAAGTTCCTCAAGCGTAACAGCAGTGTTAGTTGCTATGGCTGGAGCCATTTCGATACACATTCTTTGTAATTCCCATGGGAAAAGACGAATTGTCCAGCTTGTTAAAATTGAACCAGAAATGCCGTCATCGCAGCCTTTTCTGATAGAATCATAAATATTCTTCATATGATAATAAGCCCTTGGTGCAAAGACGTTGTCGCCATAGCAGCTTGACGAAGGACAAGTTATTGTCGCAAAACCATTGGCTGCAAGGAAATCAGCTGTATAAAAAGTTTCCGGTTCTTTGCCGGGTTCATCACCGTCAGGAAACAAAAATCTGCCGAACGTATCAAGTGTTTTGTCATCTAACTGCTCATTTGTTTGTAAACCTTTGCCCCAAACCCAGACTTTTCCGCTGCCTCGATAGATATCGTACATCCAGTCTGCAATAATAATTTTTTTAGAAAGTTTATTTATTTCCTCCGGATGCTTCAGAATCATATCAGCCCAGGCAATCGGCTGAATGTTGCGATTTATCAAATATTGACTGACATTATTAATGTGTTGAGCATACAAGGAGGACAGCGAATGGTTTTGTACAAATTCATTACAGCGCGGACATTGGCCTAAATTGCTTGCTTCATCGGCACCGATGTGAAATTTACGAACTGGGCCGAACAAATCAAGATATTCATCAATCCATTGATGTAGAAAATCGGTTAACTGCGGGTGCAAAGGGCAGTACTGGTCTATCTTATCCGGCAATTCCGCAAGATATTTATACTTACTATTTTTTAAAACGTATTCGCAGTGTCCTAATGTCTGAAGAAGCGGAATGCTTTCCATCCCGAGACTTTTACACAGTTTTAGTATGTCTTTGAATTCATTTTTTGTGAAAGCATCCGGCGATGCGCATTCGGGACAAGTTTGCCATTGTATATTATTTTCAACTTCCCAAATTATGGCGTCATAACCTAAAGCAGCGAATTCTTTCAGCCATTTTTCAAGATAGGCTGCCGTGAATTGCCCAATATTCATATCAATGTGAAAGCCGATCATTTGTGTTTTATCCAATCTGCGAAATATTTAATTATAATTTAAGCTGTCAAATTAACAAGGAGATTCATCAACATATTGTTCAGCTTGATGCCAGTATTCCTGTGATTCCAGAGGTTCTTCATCGAGCTGCCAGAACTGAGTCATTTTTCGTTCTTTAATAGCAGGCTCTTTACCTTTTCGAAGCAGATAATCTTCCAGTTCGTCAGGATTGATGGATGTTTTTGGAGCAAAGCTGTCTGAGCTAATATATTTAATAATCGATTCAAACATCGCGCAAACTTCGGGAATTCCTTCCGAAAGCTTTGTAAAGTTAAATCCAGTTACGAATAATCTTCCGAGGCCAACTCTTATTTCAAACATATAAGCGAATTTTCTTAAAGTCCATTTGGGTTGAAGTCCACGAAGCTTATATGTATGAACATCAAAACGATCGCGTGCCGCTTTATCGACTCCTTGAATTATAGGTTCGATATCGCAGGGGAAATCATCGAGAACGATTTTGTCGCAATCATCGATAAGGCCGAAAAACTGCATATCGATAAAGTCCTGATGCGGAAAATTGTTTAACGCATTACTTTGTCTGATAAATCCGCCGCAATTTGTTCCACGATCCCATATAACCGCTTTAAATCTGTCCCATGTTGTCGGCAGATAATACTTTTCTTTCTGTGCTTTAGTTTTTCTGTCTCGTGTTTGCCCGACTCGGTACAACATCAACACATCACCTCCATCAGACAGGTGATTAAATATTTCTTTGCTAAAATTATTGGCGATAATCAGTTTTTGCGGATTCTCGGCAGAACCGCAGGATTTTATCTGCGGGTATCGGCCGGTGATATTGATATCCGCTAAAAATGTGCAGGCCAAAGGAGCGATTTCTAAGGCCCTGTTCGGATATACCCAGATGTCCCACGAATTTTCGATTTTAAATGTTTTCGCGTCATTCGAAAGATTGAAAATAATTGATAATGCTTTCGGCTCGGCTGCTGCGGGCAATTCGATTTCTACCCGGCAGATTTCGTATCTGCCTAACTTATTCATATCAAATTTTTCCATCTGGCCGGAGGCTATTATTTTATTTTTGATTTTATCATATAAGGTAAAAGAGAAATTAGCAGTTCCTTTAATTTTCGAATCGAAATGCGAAAGAACAACAGGGATTTGCAGAAATTCTTTTTCCAAAAATGTCCTTAGCGGCAAATCGGCGAGTACGACAGTGGGGCCGTTGAATTGCAGGAATTTTTCTGGAGTCAGTAATTGGAGGTCATCGAAGCAATCCAATAATCCATTGCTATTTTCATATTTCTCAGTGTCTGAAAGCTGCAGAAAATGAAAGCCGCAGAGTAATTTGCTCATTCTTACAGCCTCGAGACCTAATTTCCAGCTAAGGAACTGGAAATGTCTGCTTGCTTTAAACAGCATTGGATAATCGTTTTCTAAATGTTTCAAATTTACCAGTTTTTTCAATTCGTCAAGCCACCAGGGTTTTGCCTGATTAGCTTTAGAAAACTTTTGTTCCAAATTGTCCAAATCGTGCAAAGCTGTATAATGACAAATTTCGTGAGCTATAATCGGTCTTGAAGTACATAAATTTCTTTTAACCTTGCAAATGTGCTGCTGGCCGAATTCGGTAATCAGTTCTAAGTCCCTTGTTGAACCGTTCACTGACCAATTATAGCAATCCTCGAACATATTTCTGTTTTTTCCATAAGGATAAAAATAGCTCATATGCTGAACATCTATATCGGTAGCACTGCGATCAAATTCACCCCTTGCGCAGCTATCGAGAAAAATTCTCGTCGGGTCCATTTGTTTGACAAGATTATAAATTTCGAGTGTGTAGGGATTTTTCCCGTTATTGGGTATTTCACAGCCCATGCAATAAACCATTAAAGATGGATGATTGCGAAGAGCTTGTATAATTTGAATCCATCTTTGTTTGTCAAGCATTTGCCCCTGGTCTGTCAGAAAATCATTATGTTCTGCCGCATCATAGTTTCTAAGCTCAATCTGAATCAGCATACCAAGTTCATCGGCGGCTTCAAAGAATTCTTTCGAAGGCACACGTGAATGAAAACGAACAAAATTGAAACCGAGTTCTTTGGCCATCCTGATATTTTTAGCGTAGAATTGTGCAGGTGGAAGATTTAATAAGTTGGGATGGTCATGAGCATCTCGGCCGCGAATGTAACCTCTAATAAAGAGTGGTTGATTATTCAAATATATTTGTTTTCCTTCTATGGAAAACTTCCGCATACCAAAATGTTTGGAAACTTCAAGGTTGTCGTAATTGCCGGAGAATTTTAACTTGAGTGTATATAAACACGGATGTTCCGGAGACCACGGTATAAAATTAAACATATCAATGTCAAAACAGATTTTATTATTCGGTTTGATTGTAGACAGGCCTTTAGAGAAAAGCTCTGTCCCATCCATAACTGACCAGTGAAGGTTTGTGTATTCCGGCAATGAAGTAAAACATACCGTTATTTTAGAATGGTCACAATCAGGAATAATAAAAATATCAGGCAGTTTTTTGTCCATATACATCTCGTTAAATTATAGAAATCAGGTTCTTACGAATATACCCGCAAGTTTAGTGAATGTCAAGTTTAACCGATTAGAATTATCGGGCTCATTCTTATACTATTATATAGATTAGTTTTAGCTACATGTAATATTAAATGTTTCTTTTATTTTGCAAATTGAGATACAACAATTAAGTTCTTGTAATATAATATGTTATAGGAATACGCTTATTAAATGCAAAACAACATCATTAATAGCCTGAGATATTTTTTAAAAAATATTGCTTGACATATTTTGCTTAATCGATTAAATTATTCGTTAGCTCAATTGATTAGATAAAGCAGGACAAGTAAGTTATGGCAGTTACAATTTATGACATAGCTAAAAAGGTAGGGACATCCGCAGCAACGGTCTCTATGGCTTTGCAGGGAAGCGGCCGTGTATCTGATCTTACCAGGAAAAAAATTCACGGCGCCGCCAAGAAACTCGGCTATCAACCAAATCATCTTGCTCGAGGATTAGTAAAGGGCAAAACCAAAACCATAGGATTTGTATTCAATTTTTCTTCGGTTGAATTAGCGCGCGACATTTCTTATGTCGAATTATTTCATTATATTTCCCAGACGATATCTGCTTATGGTTATAAGACATTCTTTCACAGTTCTGTTTCTGCTATGCCGGTCAAAGAAGTGTTGGATGAAGTAAGAGGCTATGGAGTTGACGGAATAATTCTTGGCAGTAGTGTTAATGACAAAGAGGACCGTCAGGCGCTTTATGAAAGTCCGGTATCTACTGTTGTTCTCGGCCGTAATATCTTTGCTAAAAAAGTCAGTTGTGTTCTTTTGGACGATGCGGACGGAGCGAGACAGGTAATTACTCATCTGCTTTCGAACGGACATAGGCGAATTGCTTTTATCGGCAAACATTCAAACGAAGCGGCCATGAGAAGGCATGATGGTTATTGCCAATCTATGGCGGTTGCCGGGCTTGGAAGTGATGAACAATTGGTTATAGAATCAAGCTTCGATATGGAAGAAGGAAAAACAGCAGCTCGCAAAATTATTGATATGAAAAATCGGCCAACGGCTGTTTTCGCCGCCGGTGATTTGCTGGCGATGGGAATCATTGCTGAATTAAAAGATGCCGGCATCGATGTTCCCGGCGATATAAGCGTTGTTGGCGTCGATAATTTACCGATCGCTCGGTTATTTTCGCCGTCACTAACTACAGTGGACAGAACTTGTGATAAATATGCTCAAACTGTTGTCGATGCTTTGATGAGAATAATTGATGGGCAGGATTATGGTGAAAGTATAGTTATGCCGGTCAATCTGATAGTCAGGCAGTCGTCGGCTGCCGTTAAAAGTAAATAGTAGAAGAAGAAATTGTTATTTTTTTGGACGGAGGAAGTTGTTATGAAAAAGAATTATGTTTTATTGTTCGTTATAGTATTGAGTACGATTGTTTCGGCTGTGCCATACTATGGTTGGATGGAAGCTGAGACCGTTACCGCAGGAACAGTCGGTTTATGGCAGTGGAATGCTTCATCAGGCAATGCAGTCAATTCGGTGTCTGGCGGATTATCTTTAAATCGAACAGGCAATATGGGCTACACGGCAGGTAAATTCGGTAATGGGGCCTTGAGTCCCGGCGGAGTAGCTTCTACAGATTATTGGCAGATTGGATATGACAACGGCAATGGGCGTAGTATGGATGCTATTGGGCCGGACTCAAGTTTGTCTGCGGCAGTATGGATAAGACCAGACGTATTACCTACAGGAGCCTCAACTCGACAGGTTATTTTCGATAAAGCATATTCAAATACACCGAGCGCGGGATATGAACTATATTTATGGTATGACAGTATTAGTAGCAATATCTATTTAAAAGCGGCTATCGGAACGACGGCCGGCACATCTGTTCTGCAAAACAGTGTTATCAGTCTTGTTTCAGGAGAATGGACACATCTTGCTCTTGTCTGGGATGCTGATGCAGACACTTTAATGATGTATCAGGACGGAGAGGTCCTCGGAAGTACCGTCTCAGCAGGAAGCGTTTATGCTCCGAGCGTTACCGGAAGTACAAATCCACAATTGTTGCGTGTAGGAAATAGAATCGGCAGCAGCTACGGCACTTTCAATGGGGCAATAGATGACCTTAAAATCAATGATATTGCGATTCAATACGCAGTTCCAGAACCTGCAACAATAGCACTTATCACTCTTGGTTTGACCTTAATTAGAAAACGTAAATAAGTTTTCGTGCTTAGGCACGAAGTTTCTAAAAAATAAATAACCCTTCCGTATGTTGTCATACGTTTTGGAAAACTGCGCGAAGATATTACTGGAGATAGATATGTATAATAAAATCAGAATGACTCTGCTTTTCGCAATGTTACTAATTATTTCAACATGCCAAATCTCTTTAGCTTCATATAGTGATTGGCAAAGCGAAGAAACTGTTGATTCAGACACTATTGGCTTGTGGCACTGGAATGAATCTTCAGGTAATGCCGCCAATTCAGTTATTGGAGGATTGTCTTTATATCCTAACGGCATTGCGGATTATTCAGTTGGCGGAGGAAAATTTGGAAACGGAGCAAATTGTCCGGGCACAATTACAGGAACAGATTACTGGCAAATCTCAAATGACAGCAATAATGGCTACAATCTCGATGCATTAGAATCTGATGCAAGTTTATCTGTTGCTGTTTGGATTAAACCAGATGTTCTGCCCACGACTGAGAATCCGCGTCAGGTACTGGTTGATAAAGCTTATTCAACAGACCCGAACGCGGGTTATACGATGTATCTTTGGTATGCTTCTGGTGTTACTTATTTGAAAGTTGCTATCGGCACAACTTCCGGGACGCCTGTTAAGGAAAGCAGGGTTGTTTATCTTTACCTTGGAAAATGGAGTCATATCGCGATGACATGGAATGCCGCGACTGATACTCTCAAGGTTTATCAGGACGGCAGTTTATTGGGAAGCACTGCTTCCGCTGGAAGCGTTTATGCGCCGAGCATACAAGGCAGTACGAATCCGAGAGTTCTTCGTATCGGCGAACGATTAGGTACAGTTTACGGTGGTTTTAGTGGAAAAGTAGATGATCTTAAAATAAGTAAAATCGCAGTTGATTACGCACCTTATATTCCCGTTGTAGAGGATGGTGATTATTACGGCTGGGTAAACGAAGAAATTGTTGATGACAAGACTATTGGATTGTGGCATTGGAATGAATCTTCCGGCAACGCTAATAGCGCGGTTCCGGGCGGTCTGCCGTTATACAGATATGGTTTGATGGGTTATGACGTTGGGAAATTTGGCAATGGTGCCTTGTGTCCCGGCGGAGCAGCTTCAACAGATTATTGGCAGATAGCAAATAATATTGGTGGTATGTGGGGCGTTGATATGGATTCTGCCGGTTCTGACCCAAATCTTTCAATTGGCGTTTGGGTTAAGCCAAATCAGCTGCCAACATCGGCTAGTCCAAGGCAAATGATATTTGACAAGGCTAATTCTCATGCACCGATCGCCGGCTACCAAATGTATCTTTGGTATGAAAATTCAAACAGTTCTGTTTATTTGAGAGCTGTCATCGGTACAACAGCAGGTGCAAGAGTACAGGCGCAAACAAATATTACTAACCTTACTGTTGGCCAGTGGACACATTTGGCGATGGTATGGGATGCAGATGATGACACTTTAAGACTTTATGAAGATGGCGCTCAAATTGCAGCCGCAACTGATGCCGGTAAGATTTATCGACCAAGTGACGGTTATAATGGCGCAACAATGTATTTGCTCCGTGTAGGTAACCGGATTGGCAGTGCTTTTGGAACCTTTAATGGTGTAATAGATGATTTGAAAGTCAGCAGGGCGGCATTGAAGTATGTCCTTCCGCCGCCGCCGCCGGTAACCGGTCCTTATTACGACTGGTTGAATGATTATAATGGAACCGACGCATATTCGGTGGCTCTGTGGAATTTTGATACTCCCCATGCCAGCGGCTTAGGAACAGGACAGTCTGCAAAAGATGTGATAACTGGCGACACCCAGAAATTATATCTTTATGGCTCGCCGACGATTGTTACAGAAGGAAAATTCAGTTGGGGACTGCATCTGCCGGGCGACCAGAACGGGTTGGATTATACTCAGGTCATCGGCGGCGGAGCAGGAATATTTCCGTCGGGCAGCGATTCGAGTCTTTCCGTCGAATGCTGGCTCAATATAAATGATGTCTCGGGACAGAGTATTCAATATATATTTGACAAGCAGTATGCGGATAAAAATGGATTCAAAATGTATTTGTCCAGAGACCAGATTGCTGACCCCGGCATTGCAACGCCTGATTATAGATTGCATTTTGTAACCGGTGACGGAACTACTACAGTTGGTGTTTCAGAAGTTCTTAGTTGGGAACAAGGCAAATGGTATCATGTGGCAGGAACATGGGATGCAAACAGCGATACTGCCAAACTTTATCGTAGTGGAAATCTCGTTGCTGCTGTCAGCAGCCCAGGTATGCAAATCGCAAATAGTACACAGAACCTTCGAGTTGGGCAGAGGCTTGGAGCGGCTTATTGGACATTTGACGGCACTATAGATAATGCCCGAATCAGTAACAATGCATACAACTATTCTTTCGATTGCGATTTGGCGAATTTGCCCATGTGGTCGCAGGGCGATATTTCCGGCCCGGAAGGTCAGCCTGACTGCTATATCGATTTTTATGATGTCGCTTTATTGGCAGAAGAATGGCTGAATGGCGAATATGGCTCATTTTTTGACGCGGCACCTGATTATAGTGTCGGATACGATGATGATAAATTGTATCCAAACGGAAAAATATTCGGATTCAGTTTTTATTCTGTAACGGAGCCGGATATTTATAATCTTAAAAATGACGGCTTTACAGCTATGGGGCCGTATTACGGAAGTACTCCGGGCAATTATCTTGATGAAGCAAACAGCCTTGGCTTAAAATATTTCTATCATGTCGGAATGACGGGACTTGACCCTGAGAATTTTGTACTGCCGAGCGATTCTGAAATTCAATCTGCTGTTACAGCTCAGGTAAATGCCGTTAAGAACGATAATACAATCGCTGTTTGGGCAATTCAGCCTGAAGAACTAAAGTACAATCAGCCAAACCAGATGCATTATTTACAAGTAGCCGCTGATGCGATACGAGCAGCGGATTCTGCACAAGGCAGACCTGTATGGATGTATGAAACAAATAATCGTACTGATGACCATCTTGCGGTTTCGGTCGCGCATCAGGATTTGTGCGGCAAAGGTATGTACACCAATTTCACAGGCAACCAGAATAATCGAATTTATTGCAAATGGACGATTGAACAGGAACTGAACGCTATTGGATTGTCAAATCCATCGGCAACAGCGATTGCAGTGCCGGAAATGTTCGTGGATCCTGATGCTCAGTTTGCGTATTTGATTCCGATATGGGCAAGGCACGATGTCTATTTGTCGTTAATTACGGGAGCTAAAGGTGTAGAAATTTTCTCCGGATGGAGAAGACCGGAACTGACTAATTATTTTGACGAGTATTATCAGGGATATGCTTCTGTCGCCAGGGAATTGAATGGAGATTTAAATCTTGGCCATGTATTTCTGTTTGGCCAGCGTAGAAGCGATATTTCTGTAACAATAATGTCAGGCCCAGCGACGGCAAGTATGACTACTCCTGAGGCTTATACCGCTTCGTCCATTAATTATGCCAATATTGCGGATACAACCGGAGCGCGTTACCTGTTCCTTGTCAATTCGGCAAACAGCGACGTTACTGTAAATATAAGCGGTCTTCCCACGGAGACGATACGCCGGCAGGATATATTTGATTCGACCGACTATGCAGCTATGAACGGAGATAATTTCTCAGTGACGCTTGCGCCTTTGGCGGTCAAGTGTTATCGTTTCGTTCCGGGCGGTGCGGACATAAGCGGGCCGACTGGTATTTCTGATGGCAAAATTAATATGTTTGACTTTGCGACAATGGCTGAGAACTGGATGGAATGCGAAAATCCGGAAGATTTACAATGTCAGTAAGGATAGGAAATTAATATGAAAAGCAAAAAATCAAAGTCAGGCTTTACACTTGTAGAGTTACTGGTGGTTATATCAATAATAGCGATATTGCTTGCGGTTTTGGTGCCGGCTATGTCTAAAGCCAGAGAGCAAGCCAAGTCAACGGTCTGTAAATCGCGTATGAAGCAGTTTGCTTTGGCTGTGAACCTTTATGCTGAAAATAATAATGGTTTATATGTTACACAGGACTGGATGTTCGGTTCCGGCGGGCTTAGCGATCCTAACGGCCACTGGTTTTCCAGAATTGGACCGTATATTGGCGCAGTGAAAGGGCAAGGCCATAAATTAGGTGCATTTATGCGATGTCCATCGGGGCAGGCTGTTAGAGATTTTGGAACAGAAAACAATTATGCTTATAATGCCACAGATTATGGTCTTCAAAAATATCCGGGAGGAAATATAACCGTAAGGTCTTCCTCTGGAGGGATGAATACAATTGATAATACTGCGAAACTGGTATCTATTAAACAGCCTGGCAATTTTGGTGTGGTGTTTGATTTTTATTTTGGAGAAAAATCTCTCAAGACCAGATTTACTCCTAACGGCAATATAACAGATGGTACGATTGAATATAAAAAATGGAAAAAAATAGTGGAAGAGTACTCGGGGGAGTTCAAATATAAGATGTTTCGTCATAACAAAGGCATCAATATAGTATTTGCGGACTCGCATACAAGTTATTTTAAGGAACCTGATTGGTGGAAGAATCTGGCCACCCCATCAAGTGTCTTTTGGTTCACAGATGGTCCCGGGAAAAGATAGTTAATATGAACATAAAAAAAAACTACCTATCTGCTGTTATTACATTGGCCACTCTATATTGTACTGCCGTTTTTGCTGATAATTATCAGGATAACGGAGTCTTCCTCGGACACAGCTACGTCAAATATCAATCGGTAATTGATAAAGTTCCTGATCTGGCTGATAAAATGGTGAAACAATATGATTGCAGGTATTGGTTTGTCAACGCCGGTTTTATGGATGCAAAGGGTTTGTTCATAAAAAGCTCCGAAGAGCTTGCAAAAGCTTCGCAGTTGCTGAATACGATTGCCGACTATGAAAAAGCAAAAGATTACCACTTCAAGGTTCTCGCCTGGCACAACGGCAACAGCAGAAAAACAGATATAAGCAAACCCGAGGTTCGTCAGAATATCGTAAATGATTGCATAAAACTTGTTAGCTCTGATGTGAACGGCAGTTTTATTTCCGGCAGCAAAAGAGAATTCGATGGAATTTGCCTCGATATGGAGCCGGCGGGAAAAGACGATGTCTTTTTTGAAAATTTTGTGCTGCTGTTTGATGAAATTTCGAAGGCTCTCGATAAAGATAAAATCGTTTCTGCTTGCACTCATAAATATGGAACTCAAAACGCGTGGCAATGGTATCCTGAATATTATTATCGTATGGCTGGCAGTGTGGATTTAATTATCGCTATGACGTACAACAGCGGCAGCAATACAGACCTCGAATATCAAAACTGGATGGATGAGCAGACAAAAACCATTTTGCAATCTGTTAGCGGAAAATATTGGCAGGACAGCAATCATCCGGCTTTAAATGATAATGTCAAAGTAATGCTCGGATTTCCCGGCTATCCGCCTTCAAAATACCATAAGCCTGAGTTTGAAAATATCAAAAATGCATCTTTGGGTGTTCAGAAAGGCTTGAATAAACTGAATGAAGATAAGCAAAATCTATCACATAAATATTTTTTGGGTGCGGCGGTGTATCTTTATACCGATGGAACAGGAAAAGACAACTACTCCAGTGAAACAACAGATTGGCAGCAATTCAGGCAATTCTGGTTAAAGCCTTAATGTATGAAATAAAGGAATGTAGTTTTTTTTGAAAGGAGTATTATTATGGATGCCAGGAAAAGTGTGTATGTGTTTTTATTGGTTTTTACATTATCAAACTCCATTGTTTTTGCTGCAGATGCGGGAGATTTTACCCAAAACGGGGTCTTTCTAAGTCACAACTATGTTAAATACCAGTCTTATGTTAACCTTGTGCCGACGCTTGGTTATAATATGAACGTAAACTACAGATGCAAATACTTATTTGTAAACGCAGGAATGCTCAATTCCAACGGAGTAATTACCAACGCGGCAACTGAACTCGCAAAGGTAAAGGATTTTCTAAATGCGGTGAAAACCTATGAAAATTCGAGCGGCTTTCAATTCATTGTTATAGGGTGGATAAGCGGAGACAAAAACAACCTTGCGATTTCCAATTCTGCGATTCGTTCTGCTATAGTAAGCGAATGTAAGAAATTTGTCTCGGCAACTGTGCCGGGCAGTTATGTTTCGGGAGCAAATAGAGTTTTTGATGGTATTTCAATGGATATCGAACCATCGGGAAATGATGATACTTATTACAACCATTATAAAACGCTGATGGACGATATCAGGGCTTCTTTTAACGCATCTGGTTTGAGCAGCAAACTGACATCGGTATGTGCCCATAAATACGGGACAGGCTCGATATATCACTGGAGTCCTGTTTATTATTATTATATGGCAAGAAGAGTGAACTTTATAGCTGCAATGACATATAACAGCAACAGCAGTTCTGCTGCTGCATATCAAACTTGGATAGGAGATCAGACTTATTATATTTTAAGAGCAGTTTCAGGAAAGTATTGGGATGATGAGGCACATCCGGTTCCGACCAATGGCGTAAAGATTTTAATCGGTTTTCCTGCTTACCCGGCTTCTGCTTCCCATAATCCTGCTTACGAGAATGCAAGGTATGCGGCTCTGGGCACTCTTGAAGGTCTCGATGATTTAGAGGCTGACGCAAGTGACCCTTCTGAAAACTATTTCAAAGCTGGTTTTTTGTATCTTCATACTGATGGCACTGGCGGTGACAATTACGCGAATTATTCTACCGATTGGTGGTGGTGGGGCAGATACTGGCTGGCTGCATGGTGAAAAAATAACTTAAATTTAATTACTTATTATTTATAATTCGACATAGCATCTGTTATTAGTCAGGTGCTATGTCGCAAATTTATAAAATATAGACAACGGAGAAATTTAATGTATTTGATTGACTGGGTTATCGTTTTGAGTCTACTGATTGCGATAACATTAGCGGCGATTTTTACAAAAAAATATACACAAAGCGTCGCTGATTTCTTAGCGGCTAATCGCTGTGCCGGCAGGTATTTGATTTGTGTTTCCCAGGGAATGGCGGGAGTTGGTTCGATAAGTCTTATCGCGGGATTTGAATTGTATTATCAGGCAGGATTTACCGCTGCCTGGTGGCAATTGATAATGATTTTTGTAACTACAATTGTTTTTCTTTCTGGCTGGATTGTATATCGGTTTCGACAGACGCGGGCTTTGACTCTTGCCCAGTTTCTTGAAATACGTTACAGCAAACGCTTCAGAATATTTACGGGTCTGCTTGGATGGCTTTCAGGCGTAATAAATTTCGGAATTTTTCCTTCTGTCGGCGCGAGATTTTTTATACATTTTTGCGGATTCCCAGATACCACCGCTATGTACGCAATTGTTATGGCGATATTGCTTGTTTTCGCGCTTTATTTTACATTTGTAGGCGGACAAATTGCGGTTATCGTTACCGATTTTATGCAGGGTGTATATACAAATATTGCATTTGTCATCATTATGGTCATTGTTATATTGAAGTTTGACTGGTCGCAAATCACTCAAACGCTTTCAATAGCTCAACAGGGGTCATCGATGCTGCATCCTTTCCAAACTCAGAACGCAAAAGATTTCAATATATGGTTTTATCTTATTGTGGCTTTTGGATATTTCTATTCAGGTCTCGTATGGCAGGGGTCGGCTGGGTATAACGCGGCAGCATTAAACGCGCACGAAGCCAGAATGGGAAAAATATTAAGTACCTGGCGTATTTTATCTTTGAATTTATTTATGATGATTATACCAATATGCGCCTATACTTTTATGCATCATACCAATTTCGCAGAATCGGCACAAAAAGCTCAGGATGCGATAGGTTCGATTGCAAATGGTCAGATACAAAAACAGATGACTACAGTAATAGCCATGAGGCATTTTCTGCCAAAGGGAATTGTAGGTATGATGGCTGCGGTTATGCTGGCGGCGTTTATAGGCAACCATGATACGTATTTGCATTCGTGGGGCAGCATCTTCATACAGGATGTTGTTATGCCTTTCAGGAAAAAACCTTTTACGCAAAGGCAGCATCTTAACCTTCTTAAGATTTCAATTTTTGGTGTGGCAGTCTTTATCTTTTTCTTCAGTCTCATATTCAGGCAGATTGAATATATCTATATGTTTTTTATGATTACCGGTGCGATTTTCACCGGCGGCGCCGGAGCTGTTGTGATAGGAGGATTGTATTGGAAAAGAGGTACGACTGCTGCTGCCTGGTCAGCGATGATAACTGGATCTGTTTTGGCGGTTTCAGGAATGGTTTTAAAGCAGATCAATGAATCTTATCCTTTTGCAAATTCTATTATGAGTTATATCGCTACGCGCAACGGTGCAATCCTGAGTTTCTTTGCGTCAATAAGTGCTATCGTTGTTTATATTGTAGTATCGTTGATGGGCAAAAAAACGTCGTTTAATATGGATATGATGCTTCATCGAGGAAAGTATTCTTTAAAGCTTGAAAATACGGCATTAAAAGGAAAGGTTGGATGGTTCGGTTCGATTATTGGCATGAGCAGCGAATTTACTCGTAAAGATAAGATTCTTTACATTTCAACCTTTGCATGGACAGGTTTGTGGATAACTATTTTTATAGCAGGTACTATATACAATTTTGTCGTGGATGTTAAAACTCAAAGCTGGATAGTATTTTGGCGGTATTATACGCTCCTGACTCTTGTGCTTTCAATAATTACAACACTATGGTTTACAGTGGGCGGCCTTATTGACCTGAAAAAAATGTTTAACCTTCTTAAAACAATTAAAAGAAATGAATCTGATGATGGTACGGTAATTAATCATCATAATGTCGGTGAAGATGCAGCGGAGAATAAAAATGATTAAAAAATGTATCCTTCTTTTGATTTTGAATTTCATTGTTTTATCGGCAAATGCTGCGCAGATTATCGATAAAAATATACGTCACGCATTTTGGCGAGGCGAAAAAGCGGTATTGGAATATGAATTATTATCTTCTGCAGATGAATTAAAAGACGCAGCGATTAGCCTAAATATCGGTGATTTGATTTTAATGGAATCTAATGCCGTTTGTGTGAACAAATTCAAGATAGATACAAACAAACTGAAATCCGGCCGATACAAAGTAATTTGTCAGCTCAAAAAAAATGATGATACTATTTCAGCGATTGAGCATTTTATAGTGATTGCCCGCAAGTGGAATCCTGACAGAATGAGAGTTTGGCTTTGGCCTCATCGCAAATTTGGTCAAAATGTATATAAACTGGATGATGAAGCGAAAAGGCAGTTGGATTGGTATGCGGATAAAGGATTTAACAGTTTTCAGCCTGGCGGCGGCGTAGGGCTCGATTTAAACTATGGCGGTTTTACGCCGGATAAATTCGCTTTATACGATTACGCTCTTTCCAGAGGATGGGAAATGGGGATTGGCGTATCCGATGGTTTCAATCTCAATATAAATGAACCCGCAGCTTTGTTCAAACCCATCCGCCCTTATTTCGGTAAAACGGTTATGACGAATCCTTACCATCCTGCCGTTGCGGCCAAACAAAATCAAATCAATGAAAATATAATGCAGGTTATTCAGTATTTTCCGGGGATTAAGGTTTGCTTCTGGGAAAGTGAGATAGAGGACAACCTGATTAGTGAACTTCCGTACTCGAGAAAAAATTATGATGTAAATACTTCGGCGCACAAATTCATAGCTCCCGGCGTTATAGCCGATAATGACGAAGGTTATGTAAAAAGGTTATTTCAGTATAAATGGGGCGATGGATTGTCAGCCGCGAATGAGCGTGCGGCAGCGATGGTTCACAAATACAGGCCGGATATTTTTGCTTTCAGCGACCCGTTGCGAAGAACATCTGTTTATGAAAGATTTAGAGGAACCAACGCTATAAGTACATGGACTTATACACACCCCGACCCTAAATATATGTTGTATGTTGAGACCCTGATAGCAAATGGCAAGCCGTTTAATCAGGGTGTCATGCATACGATAACACTGCTGAATTATCCCGGCTCGGTTGCTCCGGAACATAATGGCTGGGTTCTGATGGGGCCTGATAGGCTTATTGAAACAAGTTGGATAAATTTATCACGTAATCCTGATGGTCTGAGCTATTATATTGGAAGCGGCCTTGACCCGTTTAATCCCGGTTATCCGGCCGGAAGTCAAACCGGAGGCGTAACGAATGTTCCGCCCGCAAGTTATCCCTATCAGCAATACCCTCCGACGTTTGATGCTCTAAAGCAATTTGTCGAAGAGATAGTTATACCTTATGGCCCAATGATAAGAGAGCTGAAAAGGTCGCCTCGCAAGATCGCCGTGCTTTCGTCTGAATCATCGGATGTTTATTCTGCATCGCCTCGCCTGCTCGGACATTATGGCAATTATCAGGCTTATTGCTTTTACTCATTATTGAATATGATACATATCCCTGCGGATATCGTTTTTGACGAAACTATCACGAAATACGGATTAGATGATTATAGAGTTTTAGTTTTACCCAAATGCGATACTCTAACAAAAACTGTTTACGATAAAATTCTGAATTTTCAGCGCAAAGGCGGATTGGTAGTTTCCGACCAGTATTTGCGGGCAGAAATTCCCGGCGCGGTTAAATTTGATTTCGATTTTACATATCGCAATAACGTCTCGGCAAAAGCACTGATTGAGAAAAAGGATTATGCTGAAAAAACAGATAACGAAACCCGCAAGGCAAACCTGCTGGAAGTCAAAGGCGTAACCGCCGACGAAGACCAGAAAATAATGGAATCCTATGCCGCGCAGCTCGATGCGGCTCTTAAAGACAAAATCAATAAAGATGTGGAATGTTCAAGTCCGACAGTCCTATTGAATATGCTCAAAAAAGATAGAGTAAAATATCTATTCGTGATAAATGATAAACGTGCTTATGACCAGCGTCTTGGAGAGTACAAAGCTATACTTGAAAAGGGTGTCAGTCAGACCGCAAAAATTACTTTGAATTCTGCCAAAGAAAAACTTTTTATCTATGATATAATCGAGCATAAAGAATTATCTTGTTCGAGGACTCAAGAGAAAATAGTTTTCAATATAAATTTACCGGCGGCAGGGGGGAAGATTATTGCATTTATGCACGGTAAACCTGAAAAAATAGATATTAACATTCCTGATGTTTTGAATCGTACAAAGACATACAAGTTTGATATTCTTATTAAGGATGCAGATGGCTCATTGATTTCAGGCGTCGAACCTTTGAACATAAAGATAACAGACCATATCGGCGGCAATTCAGAATTCAGCAATTATTATTCAGCGAAGGGCGGTGTATGCTCTATTGAGTTTACTGCCGGCCAGAATGATAAGCCCGGAAAATGGAAGATTGAAGTTGAAGACTTGATGACAGGCCGCAAATTTCATAAATTGTTTGAAGTAAAATAAATCTTGATATATGCATGACTTCATAAAAAGAATAGAAGAAGTAATTCCTTTAAACGCAGAACTTCTGCGGAATAATAATTTCTTTGAGCTTTATCCTTATGATGGTGGCGGTGCTTACATACATAATCAAATTGTTGAAACTATTAATGATGCCGAAATTGCTAATAAGATTATCAATCAGAATATTCTGGCCGAATGGGGCGGTCTCGCCGATTTGGATTTCACGAAGTTTGAACGCTGGAGGTCGATTGAACAAAGTTGCTGGCTTACGCGTTTTTATTTCGCGGCATCCCTGTCACGGCATTGCTGGAAAACCGGCGATTCACAAATATCAAAACTAATAGAAAAAATCATACTCGATTTTATTAGAAAATATCCTTCTCCAAAAGGCATTGAGCAGATTGAAAGACATCTGAATCGCATTTCAAACATAAGAAAAGAGTATAACCGTCGGACGTTTGAAGAGAATCTTCGCGATGATACTGAAGTTCCTTATATGTGGTATGATTTTCAGCCCGCGAGCAGATTTTTACATATCTTATACTGCCTCTATTTCTTGAAAGATATAGGGGAATTTTCCGATTCGCAGCTTCATGAAATATGCCAAAGTCTTTATGAGCATGCTGAATTAATATGGATTGAGGAATCAAACTTCTTAAAACTGCAAAAATCCAGCAATCACCAATCGTTAAGAGGCTTGATTTTACTTTATGCCGCTTTGTTATTCAAAAATTATGGCAAATGGAATGAATTTTTCGAAATGGGAAGTAAAATTTGTGATTTTCATATAGAAAATGATTTTTGCGATGATGGGACATTGGCCGAAAACAGCCCGTCATATCATTGTTTTGAAACATGGCATATGAGAGATGCAGAATTATTGCTGAGAAAATTATGTCCGGAATTTGCTGAAAAATTTCGTGAAAAACTTGCTAAAGCAGTTTCTTTCATAGAAAAGATAAAACAGCCTGACGGTTGCACTCCGGTAATAAATGATGGTTACGCTCTTTATTTGGACCCCTTTCTGAAATCATTGAAAGGTTATAAATGCAGCGATAAATTTCCAAAGGCCGTTTTGTTCAAAGATGCGAAAATTGCTGTTTATAAAGATGATAAGTCTTATTTACTTTTTGATGCGTCCAAATTTACTGGCGAGCAAAGCCACTATCATTCCGGAAAAAACGCTGTATCTTATTGGTTTAATAATAAGCCATTTTTTATTGACAGCGGATGCTGCAATTATGACGATAACCTCTTTGCCGACTGGTACAAATGCCCACAGGCGCATAGCAGTTTGTTAATTAACGGTCAGGGTGACGGCAAAGCAATAGGCGTTTATAACTGGAAAAATTATTCTTCTGCTGATTGTCATGATTGGCAAGAAAATGAAAATAATTATACAATTCTTTCACAGCTTACTAGCAATATGCCGGAATGGAAAAACGTTACATGGGGCAGAGAATTAAGCATCTGGTCGGATTGTCTTGTTATTACAGACATGATTGAAAAGGCCGATGGCAAAGAATTATGTTTTATATTCAACTTGCATCCAGACGTAAAAGTTGAAAGCAGCAATCATTATTATCTGCTCGATAACGAAAAAACTCGTTTACGCCTTGATTTTGATATTTATAACGGCTCTGAATCTGGTATAATTTTTAACCATGGAAGATGCTTTGTCGATTTTGGTCACAGGCAGAACATCCAAATACTGATAAATGTCAAAGCCAAAGGATATTTTAAAATGAAAACTACTTTTTGCAATCGGGAGCAGAACAATTGACGCGAAAATCTTTATTCTTTGCAGTTCCTGTATTTTTTCTGATAATTCAGTGCGGATACACACAAGACGCGGATAATTATATAACGCGAGTAGATTTTGAGCTTTGCGAAGATGGCAGAAAAGTTTTATCAAAGTCTGATATTCGTTTTAGACTTGGCGACATGGGAGCTATTGATTCATTTCTCTTTTCTACTTTTCATGGTGGAAATACTCAGGACTGGGCACCTGATGTTAACAGTTTCGCCTCTTTTGATGAGTTTCTTATTAGCAAACAAAAGCCGGACGTTCTGCATGATAAAAAAATGAAATACAAAGTCAAAAAAACTGCCGGTGCTGTAAAATTAAACGGTAATTGGGACGAAGGACAATGGGCAAAGGCGAATATTCTTGAAATTCAAAATTATATGGGAGAAAAGCCGAAGCATTTTCCAAAGACTCAAGCTAAGCTTCTTTATGATAGTAATAATATATATGTTTTCTTCAAGGTAGAGGACAATTACGTTTGCTCTGCAGCCCAACAGACTCATGGCCCCGTATGGCGGGACAGTTGCGTGGAATTTTTCTTTGCACCTGACACAAATCAGAAAGATGTATATTTTAATCTTGAAACAAATTGCGGCGGCACAATGTATTTTCGTTATAATGACCTGCAAAATGACATTAAAAAGCTTGTGGAAATCTCGGACTGTAAAAAAATAGAAGTTTATCATTCGCTTCCAAAACTTATACAAGAAGAAATAACAACGCCGACGGTTTGGTATGTGAGTTATAGACTCCCCCTTAGTATTATTTCCAAATACGGTAAAATTCAGAAACCCGAATCAGGTGTGTTCTGGAATGCCAATTTTTATAAATGCGCAGACTTGAGCTCGCATCCGCATTGGCTGACATGGTCGCCAGTTGATTATCCAACGCCAAACTTTCATCTTCCTCAATATTTTGGCATACTTGAATTTAAATAGGTTATATAATTAGATATTAGAATTTATAAATTTCAGAGGATTGGAATAAACAACTTTTTTTAGCTCCTGTTTTGTCAGCAATGAAAGGCTTTCGAGATATTTTACGCATTCAACCATCGTCGAAGACGAACCTACCATGCATTTTTTTTTCGGATTATGGAGGAAGCCGTTCTTTTCAAGTATCGCGTTATTGCCCAACATCTTATATTTTCCGGCAGGTAAACCGGCGAGAGGGGAAGCGTCGCTGATTATAATTATGTTTTCTATGCCTTTGGCGCGGATGATTGTTTTGATAAGATGTGGGGGCAAATGATGGCCATCTGTTATAATTGTAGCGGCTAATTTATCGCATGCTAATCCATACAACAGAATATTGTTATGTCTATTGACCATATTTGGAATGCCGTTGCCTAAATGCGTTATGGCTTTGGCTCCGGCTTTTGCTAATTTTTCAAGGTCGCTTAATTCGGCGTTTTGATGTCCGAGAAAAACGCTTATGCCGATTTTGCAGGCGTATTCGCATAGCTTCGCGGAGCGGGGCAATTCTGCTGCAATGGTGAGGATTTTTATTTTACCTTCGGCCCAATCATGCATCTTTTTTAAAAAATTTATGTCCGGTTCTCTTGTCCATTTTGGGTTATGAGCGCCGACAGAACCGGGCAAATTGGAAATGAAAGGTCCTTCAGCGTGAATGCCGAGAATATGTTTTCTTAATTCGGGTCTGTTTGAAGCCCTTGCAATTATGGGAAGATTTCTCTTGTACAGCTTTTCCGAACTTGTGATTAATGTTGGTAAAAAAGCTGTTACGCCGTGTTTTACTATTTTTAAGCAAGCCATAACAAAATCAGACTCGCTTAGCTGCGGGCTTGAAAAGTCCACGCCCATATATCCATTGACCTGGAGGTCTATTAATTTCATTAAATTATTTCCTTAATATTATTTAACTGGTACAATGATTATACCAAATATTGTTTTTCAGGCAAATATATTTTTTTAACTATCACTTGACAATCAAATGATATTTCTGGTATATTAATTGTACCAGATTGCTGGGATTTGATATGGATAAAGAATTATTAGGCATAAAAGTTGTTCGAAAAATGATATCGCTGATATCTACCGGCGTTTATCGCCCCGAAAGGAAACTGCCTGCGGAAAGGAAATTATGCGAACAGCTCGGGGTCAGCAGGGGGACGCTGCGGCAGGGTCTTGCCGATTTGGATAGCATGGGAGTTGTTAAAATTGTTCCAAGAAGTGGTATTTATATAAAAAAATATTCCGATAAAAAGCTGCCGAAGGGAATTTTGCCTCCAAATTTCAAAAACATAAGCCTGCACGATATCGTCAATGCCCGCAAAATAATAGAGATACCGGCAGTTGCGCTTGCCTGTGAAAAAGCGGGTAAGGATAAAATAGCTATTTTAAAAAATCATATTATCAAGATGGAACAGTCAATTGACGATTTACCTGAATTTCTTAAATATGATATGCTGTTTCATCAGACCGTTGTTTCAGCGAGCGAGAACAAGGTTCTTGTAACCGCATTCGAGTCGATATCCGAATATCTTAAGTATTCACAGGTATATACCAGCGTTCACGAAGGCGAAGAAGAAAAAGCGATGAAATATCACAAGAAAATTTATGCCGCGATAAAAAATAAACAAAAAAAAGCCGGTGTCAAAATTCTTGCTAACCATCTGAATGATATTTTAGAAAGTGTTAAATCTTAAGGGGAAAAACAATGTCAACAAAACAAGTGTACGGAATTTTGAAAACTGCAAGATTAAATTTGGAACAAACATCGGAAAGACTCCATCTTGAAGAGCAAATGTTTAAACGACTTCTCGAGCCGAAGGAAAAAATAGAAATAACATTAAATCCTACTTTAAGCAGTAATAAACATATGCAAGTCAAGGCATTTATTGTCCGGCACAGAGATGCACTTGGCCCGGCGAAGGGCGGTATCAGGATGTCTCCAAATGTTACGATGGACGATATTCAGGGATTGTCAATGGAAATGACGTGGAAAACAGCCCTGATAGGTGTACCTTTCGGCGGGGGCAAATCGGGTATATGCTTTGATCCATCTAAAATTACGGCAGAGGATAAGGAAATAATAATCCGTTCATTTACACGAGGTGCGATGAGGCATATCGGTCCCGAAGTTTACGTACCTGCGCCGGATATGGGAACAAATGAAACCGATATGGGTCATATCAGAGACTGCCTCGCTTATTCATGGGGTAAATCTGTAACTGACGGCTGTTACGTTACTGGTAAACCTGTAATAATAGGCGGGATATTAGGCAGGAAAGAAGCAACAGGAAGGGGCGTTGCATATACAATCGTTGCGGCATGCGAGAAGCTTGGTCTTGATATAAAGAAATCTCGTATTGCTGTGCAGGGATTCGGCAATGTCGGTTCAATAGCGGCAATGGTTCTCTCGGAACTTGGAGCAAAAATCATAGCAGTTTCAGATGTTACAGGCGGGGTTATAGATGAGGAAGGAATTAACATAGAACATCTGATGAATTTTGTAAAAGATTGCGGACAAGTATATGGTTATCCTTCCGCAAAAGATTGCACTAACGAAGATGTGCTTACCTGTAATTGTGATATTCTTGTGCCGGCCGCCACACAGTCTGTAATAACGTCTGATATAGCAAATGAAATAAAAGCAAAATTAGTAGCCGAGGGAGCGAATTCGCCGACAACGCCCGATGCGGATGAAATTCTTGATAAGAAGAAAATATTCATCATACCGGATATTTTATGCAATTCAGGCGGTGTTTTTGTTTCTTATCTTGAATATACACAGGAGACGCAGCGTGAGCAGATGACACTTGAAGAAGTTAACAGCAGACTGAACAATCGAATTGTCAGCAGGTTTAATGATGTCTATAATTATTCAAAGCTGAATAATTTAACAATGCGTCAGGCAGCAATGGATATGGCAGTGAGCAGAGTGGTTGAAGCGACATATGCAATGGGTGCGCTACCGTAATAAATTGAAAGGATTACTAATGAATAAGCCTCAGGTATTAATAGTTGGCGGGGGAATGATAACGCAGGTGCAGATACTGCCGAGTGTTTATCATCTGCAAAGACAGGGACTTGTCGGGGATGTAAGCGTATGTGCTTTAAACAGCGCGCCGCTAAAAATTCTTGCCGAGGATGAAGATTTAAAAAAAGCATTTCCGGGACATAACTTTAATGCTTTGCCTTCACTTGACAGCGACCCCACTCTAAATCAGCCGGACTTGTTTAAAAAGGCAATTGCCGAATTACCGGAACACAGCATTGTAATAGTCGCAATGCCTGACCAGCTTCATTATATGGTTTTGAAGGAAGCTATAGCTAATAACCAGCATATAATGTGCGTAAAGCCGCTGGTATTGAAATATAATCAGGCGATTGAAATTGAAAAAGAAGCGTTTGAAAAAGGCCTTGTTATAGGAGTTGAATACCACAAACGCCTTGACGACCGCGCATTAATCGCCCGCAGACAATACAGAGAAGGATTGTTCGGCGAATTTAAAATCGGACATGCCGAAATGAACGAACCTTATTATTACAGGCATTCTAATTTTCAGAATTGGTGTACCTGCGAAAATTCGGATATGTTTACTTATGTCGGATGTCATTATATCGATCAGGTACATTTTATAACGGGTCTTTTACCGAAGTCTGTTTCGGTGTACGGCATAAAGGATAAATATCCGAACGGCAAAGAAGGTTATCTGTGGACGGATGGCAGGGTAATCTGGGAAAATGGCGCCTGCCTGCATGTAACTGATATTATGGGTTATCCGGATGATGGGCCGGGAGGTAATTTCCAGGGTTTAAGAATGTATTGCGCCGGCGACAATAGAAGCGCAATGCTCGTACATAACGATCAATACAGGGGTCTTGAATATTGTTATGCCGTAAAAGATGAACGCACATCGAACAAATATTATAACGAGCCGAGTCCCGATTATTTTAAATATATCGACTTAGGCGACGGCGGTCTTACTCCTGTAGGATATGGTTACCGCTCAATTGAATTTATTACTAAAAATATATGTAAATGTCTCGGCATGGATTTGCAACAGAGACAAAAACTCATAAAGGAGTTTGATGAACATGGTGTTATGGCTACTCCCGCCAATAGTTCCTATAACGAACTTGTAATGGAAGCGGGAAGGCTTTCTATATTGAATGATGGTAAGGAAGTTGAAATTATTTACGGCAGAAACGCCGGAGTAAAACTTAAAAACTAATATAAGAAAGGCATTATTTAGAGATGGCAAAGGAATTTCCACTTGAGTCGGTTGATGTAAAACCTGTAGAAACTAAATATAGAAAAATTTCTGGTAAAATCCCGAATAATCAAACGATTGAACAATTAAACAGACTGCGCCAGTTTGAAGCTCGCAGTATGCGGGGACAGCTTCCGATTATCTGGGACCACGCGGAGGGCATTAATGTTTTCGATGCTTATGGAAATAAATGGCTCGATTTTTCGTCAGGCGTTCTCATTACCAACTCCGGTCACGGCCGCAAAGAAATCGCAGATGCGATTATTGAACAGGCATCTAAGCCTTTACTCACAACTTACTGTTTTGCAAATCAGCCGCGTATTGATTTGGTACAAAAGCTTGTTGATATTTCTCCAAAAAAACTCAATAAAGTATTTCTCCTGAGCACCGGCGCCGAATCGACGGAATGCGCATTGAAACTGATGAGAACTTACGGCAGAAGCATTTCGGATGCAAAAAACATCATCGTTTCATTCATGGATTCATTCCACGGCCGAACTCTTGGTTCGCAGCAGATGGGAGCGCTGGGCAGCGGCAGGGCCTGGATAAAAAATCTCGATCCTGAAATTGTTCATGTTCCTTTCCCGGACGGCTTTAGAAATGAGAATATAAGTTTCGATTTGTTTGAAGAGACTCTTTTAAAGTTGAAAATAAATCCTGACAATGTCGCAGGCGTTATCAGCGAAACTTATCAGGGTATTGGTCCTAACTTTATGCCGAAAGAATACGCCCAAAAACTTCGGAATTGGTGCGATGCTCACAAGGCGTTACTTTGCTTCGATGAAGTTCAGGCAGGCTTCGGCAGATGCGGAACATGGTGGGGGTTCGAGCATTACGGCATTGATCCAGATTTATTCTGTATGGGCAAAGGGTTCAGCAGCTCGCTTCCAATTAGCGGCGTTATAGGCAGAGCAGATGTTATGGAGCTTTATGGTCCGAACGAAATGACAAGCACTCATTCGGCAAATCCTATCTGCTGCTCGGCCGCTTTGGCAAACATCAAATTAATTGAACAAGAGAAGCTCGTGCAAAATGCCGCGGAGCTTGGCAAAACTTTGAAAAGTGAGCTTGCATCGATACAGAAAGAATTTTCTGATGTTGTCGGTTTTGCCCCTGCTGAAGGTTTGGTCGGCGGTTTACTAATGATAAAGAAAGGCACAAAAGAGCCGGATTATGATTTAGCTTGGAATATTATCTATTCTTGTTTCCAAAAAGGTTTGTTGTTATTTGCACCGGTGGGCCTTGGCGGCGGCTGTGTTAAAATAGCTCCGCCTCTGTGTATAACCAAAGATGCACTTATCGAAGGATGCGGTGTGATTCGCCAGACGATTAAAGATTTGCGGAAATAGAAATATTTATCTTAATACAGGATTTAGTTCCAAAAATTAATATTATTTTGCGCCCGAAATGTATGGTATCTTTTTTGATCCATGGGAGGCGAATATGTATGTGCCTGTCAGTCTTAATATGTTTTCGGTGATGAGGCAGGCGTTTAAAATTGCTATATCAGTCAAAAGACGACATCGTTCCCAGTTTCGAATATGATGGCCCGTTTTCAATGCTTGCCCAGCGGATACAGGTTCAGCAATATCAGAAGATAAAGACGTGCCTTGGCAGACAGTGGTTTAATAATCACGATAGTCTTCTGATTAGAGCGACAACAGGTTTTGGTGTTTTGAAGTTAATGACAGCAGAAGAATTGTAATACATGCCGCAGGCTGAAAAAACAGATTGAAGGTAGCTAAAATATGAAAATGTTTTAAATGATTCAACAATAATCACCAGATCACATCAAAATTCGATGACACAACCGATATGTTTTCTAATTCTCACCTCTGTTGTCCAGAAGTAGTCTACTCTTTGCGCGCGTAATTACACGCAATAGATGCAATCCCACGCAATAAATGCAAAGCTTTTCAGAAACAACTTGCAATTAGTCGAGAAATGTAGCTCATTGTTGTTAAATGAGTTACGACAAAATGCTAAAAAACAGGAATTTGAAACGGGCATTGCTCGACACGCAGGAGGCCACAGGTTCAAGTCCTGTACCGCCCACTAAAAAATCTTCATTTCTGCTTCAAAAATCAAGTTTTTTAATGTTTTTATAGGTATATAACTCACTCAATTTAGGTTCCAGCGTCCGGCTTTACCCCACTTTTAGTAATTAGGTAGTGCTCTGACAGTCTATTTTTATATGATTATTTGAGGAGAGAAGAGAAGAAGGTTCAGAGTCAATTCTTTTAGAAAATCACTTTTAACTTGAATAACTCATAAAAGAGAATAGAATATATCTTTGTTTGTAAATGAGGCTTTAACTGCTGGGAGGCGGAGAAAAGTTTTCATTTCCCTAACTAATCTAATACAGAGAAATTCTATAATTATTTTTTAGGAGGTAGGAAGATGAAAAAGATTGTTATATTTGTTGGGATAGTTCTCATTTCTAATTTATGTTCCGCAGATGTTATCAGGGGCATTAGCATTGACTTCGTAAATATCTACCATGCAGGTAATGTTGCTGATATTGACGGCACTCCCGGCTGGGGGGCGGTTGGCTATAATTATCGTATTGGCAAATATGAAATAACTAATGACCAGTGGAATAATTTTATCACAGCCGTCGGCGTTCCTACAGGCAATACGCATGGGGCTTATGATGGTAGTCCATATTTCACCGGTTCTCAGCAGCCGGTTAATAATATAAGTTGGTACGAGGCCATTCAATTTTGCAATTATCTAACAAGCGGCGACAAGAGCAAAGGTGCATATCAATTCAGTGGTAATAACACTAATCCCGGTAACTTTCAAGGTATCAATCGCGAAACAGCACAGCAGACTTACGGCAAAGTTTATGTCCTCCCGACTATAAATGAATGGTATAAAGCTGCTTATTACAAATCAGACGGTAGTAGCTATACACTTTATGCCAATGGAACAAATACAATACCTTCAACAAGTGAAGCTTGTTACAGTATTTATTCATCACCGTGGAATGTTGGTATGGGCTTACAGGAACAGAATGGTACATTTGATATGATGGGCAATGTCTGGGAATGGAATGAAACAGCTTATCCTGTTCGTGGAGTTGTTTATATTTGCGGTGGAGCATGGAGCGGTTCCGGTTCTGCGGGACTTGCTGCGTCCAATCAACGCTATAATAACGATACTTATGAAGGCATGTTTACTGGTTTTCGAATTGCTGTAATCCCCGAACCCACAACCCTTTGCCTTTTCGGCTTAGGTTTAATAGCTTTAAGAAGAAAGAAATAAAATATTTTTTTGGAAGGAAGAGACAATGAAAAACTTAAGCGTTTTATTGTGTATTTTAGTTCCATTGGTAAATTATACATCTGCCCCAAACTGGTGACTATACAATGGAACGCACCACTAAGAGTTCTACCGGGCATGGAATCCGAATTGCCGTCTGGAACATATAACAGTCAGCAAATCTTTGGACAATTTACATATGACACTTCGAGTGGATGGCTTTCTGCCAACAACGCAAAACCACGCACACTGTGCAACTACAACATTTATTCTTGGTCGCTTCAGCTTGGCCCTAACATTTTTTATCGAAATTATAACGACAGCCGAGGCTATTTTGAACATGCCGGATGCGGTGTTGAGAATAATTATCTTAGAGATGGACAAATTATAGATAGTTTTCGATTGTACCATTCTTGGTCAGCTTATAGCCCGCCTGTAAATCCTTATGTGTTTTCGCTTGAACTTAAAGATTATGATGCAAGCACATTTTCTGCGGCTGAACCACTTCCGCAAACGTTATATTTTCCTGATTTTGAGGTGGTACGTTTGAAAATTCGTCACATCAAACTTCTTCAAAATGGAACTTATAATTATATTGATATTGCGGAAATGAATGGTTTGGATGAAATAGATTTTACCCTATTCCAGAGCCAACGATGATTTTGATTTTGGGGTTGGGTCTATTGGCATTAAGAAGAAAGAAATACTAATTTTTTAAGGAGAAGAAAATGAAGAATTCCAAATTGATTTTTATTTTGTTCATTTTGAGTAGTTTAGGCAATAACACAATTTATGCTGTTAATTGGCATACTCATCATGTACAGAGTATAACAAACAACAATATCGCAAATTCTTTGGCAGGCGAGAATGGAATCTGGTTTGAAACAACAACTGATAATATAGATTATAGCCGATGGCCAAGCGGTACACCTACCAGCATTTTCTTTAGATTTCATAATAGCGGCTCTTCGTCAATGACTGTAAAGAGGATTGTTTTGGATTTACCAAGTGATATTCACTATGTAGGAGCTGGGATGTGGGACTTGAATTATTATAGTATGGTTTTTGATTTTATTACGTCGCCACAGCAGTCGCTTCCGGGGTACTCCAACGTTACACCGTTATTTCATAATGATTTTGAATAGGGAGGATACCAGATACATCAAGCCCGGCGTATGGTCTTCACGGCGGCCAAACTCTTTATTTAAAGTTAAGTACAAATGTAATTACAGGTTCGTACGGAATTGAAAATGCTATCAACACAGGTGCTTTCAGAATTGGATTTTACTGTGAGTTTTCAAATGGCTATGAATCGTTTGTAAGTGTACCTATCCCAGAACCCACGACCCTTTCACTTCTTGGCTTAGGTCTAATAGCATTAAGAAAAAAATAAATTAATTTAATAGGAAAGAAAATGAAGAAGATTCTATTTTTGTTGTTAATTATCTTCGTAACATCCTTAAGTACTGCAATGCCAATAGTTACTGGGACCTACAATGCCAATACAGAAAAAGTTTCAGTATTTGTACAAAATGGCGGAATAGTGTATATTGGACTCGCTATTAACTCAACTAAAGGGCAGTTGAGTAATTTTCAAAGAGGAACAGATGCCCCTCTTGATTCATGTTTCGCCTGTACTAATGAAGAATTGTTACCAGATTTTCCTTATTTTGGTCAAGGTGAGCTTTGGGCGATGATAGATTCCCGACCTTGGCCATATGATGATGGCGAATGGCTTACTGCTAATGTAAACCTTGCTTCAGGTATAAATTCGGTCAATGTTATTATGTACATGATTGATGAATATTTTGTTATGTATGATATGGGCAAAATCTTTATCCCTGAACCCGCAACTATTTCCCTTCTCGGATTAGGTCTATTAACATTAAGAAGAAAGATTAACTTCGATTAATTTTTGGCAGGACGAGAAAATGAAGAAATTAGCTATCTGTTCTACAACAATCTTACTGTTATCAACGGTATTCGCTCAGGCCGTTTCTTCTACTCCCAAATCAGTGAATTCCGGAGTCAGCGGTATAGCAGCATTACCGAATGTAAACTACCATTTTATGATAATTGACCTTATAGGAAAGCAAACAGATATTGCTGAATTGGCATGGGAATATCATAATCAAAATTATTGGAGTTTAATTGGAACAAACAATCGTCCCCTTAATTATAATGGCCCCAGCAACTATCTTGTTTTAAATTTTAACTCAAATGGTTTAAACGCAATTGATTCCTGTCCTCAAGGTCAGATGTCATACACAATTGATGGAAATCCATTTACAATAGCAATTCCTGCTTTTCAATTCACCACGGGGGTAGAACGCTTCAGTTTGTATATAGCATCAGATGGTTCTACCTATTATGGACGACAAGACCATCTGCCGAATCGTGGGGCGGCAATGGCGAGACTTTAATGAATCAAAGCCTATCAATGAGTCCGTCCGAGGCATTTAGACCAGAGCATTTAGCGGCTGCTATTCCAGAGCCTGCAACATTGTCGTTTTTGGGCTTAGGTCTATTAGCATTTAGAAGAAAGAAATAATCTTATAGAATTTTTTTGGAGGAAGGAAAAATGAATAAAATATTTTTAATTATGCTTATTAGTTTCATAACAGTTCCATCTTTTGCTGCATGCCCATCAATGGATTTTACGGGTGACTGCCAAGTTGGCTTTGCAGATTTTGCCAAGTTTGCTGAACAATGGCTGGATGAGGGGATACCTGAGCCTGATATAAGTTGGGTCGCTATTAGCGACACAGGTGTTCCCGGCCATGAGGGCTTTATCGGAGAAATGAGCAAATATGAGACCACCAATGCTCAGTATTGTCAGTATCTCAACGCCGCCTATGCTTCAGGTGATATAACCATCAGCGGCAGCTATGTCGTAGGGGCTAGCGGTTCTTATTCCGGTAGGAACTATTATTATCTTGCTGGTGCCGGTGATACTTCCAATGGAGCCACTTACGGCGGAGCGGCAAGAATTAACTGGTCAGGTAGCTCGTTCACGGTTGATTCTGGCTTTGGGAACCATCCTGTTACTTATATAAGCTGGTATGGAGCAACAGCTTTCTGTAACTATTACGGCTGGCGGCTCCCGACCGAATGGGAATGGCAAGCAGTAGCTGACTATAACGGCAGTTACACCTATGGTTGCGGCACTACAATAAACAACAGCATTGCTAACTATTATAATTCGATGCATCCAAATGGCACAACCGCTGTTGGTGCTTTTGGAACTTATGGTTATGGGATGTGTGATATGGCAGGAAATGTCTATGAGTGGACAAGCACAGTCTTCGATATCTCTCGCGTTATCCGCGGCGGTTGCTGGCTCTATAGCGTCAGCAACTGTACTGTCTCGTTCAGTAACTTCGACTACCCGAACGACATGTACGGCTATTACGGATTTCGGGTTTGTCGTTGAGTCCTTCTCTTTCTGGATTTTCAGTAACTCTTTGCTCTTTGTTCTTTTACACTTTTTTGAAAACAGGGGCGTAGCCCCTATGAAACGCATTATACAGACCTTCTGCACTTGCTTAGTCCGAGAAGTAGTATGAAACAAAAATTTAATTTCTTACCTCGCAAGCTTATGAAAGAAGAAATTGCTTTGGCTCCTTCTGAATGGATAAAACAGTTAAGGAGTTATAGAATCAGAAGGTTAAAAGCTATCTGGTTGGAAAATGAAAGTCCAAGTTATTACACTTTATTGGCAACTATCTTGGCAGCGATTGCTAAGAAAAACAGACATTTAATTGATATTGCAAGCCGGTTAACAAAAGGTAATATGCCGGAATATATTTACCTGTCTCTTCTTGGTATCGCTTTAGATTTTTTTGGAGAAAAGGAAGAAAGTCTTAAGTTGATACACGAAGCAGTAAAACTAAACCCTTCACATTCAAATCTGATGAGTCTAGCGGCAGCTACAGATAATCTTGACGAAAAGGAAGAATTAGCTAAAAAGGTTTTGAATGAGAATCCCAAAGATAGTGATGCACGACGACATCTTGCCTATGCCAAATATTTCAAAGGTGAACGTCGGGAAGCGGAACGTCTGATTGATGAAATCTTATTGAATGAACCAAATAACAACTATGCTTTAGAATTCAAAGGTAATATATATTATGATAAAAAAGAATATGACAAGACGTTAGAGTGGTATTTGAAGGTAAGGCTTAAACCTAAACCAATCTCTTTACAGTTTAAGATTTGCCATTTCTATTATTTGGCTGGCAATGGAAGAAAAGCCAAAAAAATTGCAAAGAAGATAAAAGACAAGATTTTTTTAGTAAGCGATTTAGAGATGAATCTCGACAAAGCCAAGGAGTTGCTAACTGAGATTGTGAACTCTTGAATTAAAACTTTATTAATGGTTCTGAAAGCTAACGAATATCCTGATGTATGGGAATTAAGTGATGAACAACCCACACCAAAGAATTTTCCTACATGGGCTGATGTCAAGGATAAAGGCGGAATGAACTATATGCAAAATTGATAACGGATGAAAAACGGATATATAGTACTATTTCCAGACTATAAATTTGCTGTCAAGCTAAAGACTTAGCAATCTGTTAAATTTGAACAATTTTCCCAAACCCACATCTTCTCCAAGGCCTCAACAGCCCTCTGTACGTTTGCATCCGAGCTATTTTGTCCTTGAATTAGTTTTACCTCTGATGTTCTGACTACTTGAGAAGAAATGAAGGAGCAGAAGGCAGGAGTGTATGTCGTCAGCAAGAATGGCTTGCCAATGGCAAACAGCCTGATACATCGGCAACTGATATTAATCAATGAATTGCTTGCCCGCTTCTGGATTTATGCAGAACAGTACTATCGTGATGCAAGCGGCAACCAAACGAGCGAGCTTGGCTGCATCCGTATTTCCCTTCGGCCATTTTGTGCGTTGTACGGCCACA
>Ga0209417_1001833_pt1 | contig 36999 bp, 46 predicted proteins | sample RifGroF2_FD_184002 | JGI IMG/M metagenome (GOLD analysis project Ga0209417, IMG submission 184002) | Groundwater microbial communities from Rifle, Colorado, USA - Groundwater F2 (SPAdes) (version 2) | ecosystem: Environmental > Aquatic > Deep subsurface > Groundwater | place: Rifle, Colorado... | reverse complement strand
CGAGCCGTACTGGTGGTGAAGGAAACACAATAATCTCCACAAAAACAAAAAACCTCAGGACTGGATGAAGACCGACTTGTCCGTGCTCCGACACTGAAGAAGATTCAAGTTATATTTTAAGCTTTCAATTTTGAGTACAATTCAAGGCGCTCAAGTAAAATGGAAGGAGACGTATTAGATATACGTTGAATGACATTTTGCGTAGAGCAACGCAGAAGTGTGCCAAAATTGGAAGCTAATATTCTCTGATACTAATTTGGGCGTCTACTTTGCGGACGATGTCTAACACCACCGAAACAGCAATCAAAAGCGCCGTACCTCCAATAGCAAATGCTCCGTTATTGGTGATACCTTGCATAGCAAGTGGCAAGACTGCAATAAGACCGAGAAAGAGTGCTCCGACGAGTGTGATGCGTGTGATGATGTTTCCAAGATATTCTGCAGTCGCAGCACCTGGTCGTACACCTGGGATAAACGCACCTGATTTTTGAAGATTAGTGGAGATAGACTGAGGGTCAAATGTAACCGCAGTGTAAAAGTACGTAAAGAAGAAGACAAGCACAAAATATACACCTGCGTATATCCATGGATTGGTGAAGTACGTAAGAATAGTACTCGCCATATCAGCGACACTCGCTGTCTCTGATCCTTGGAAAAAACTCAGTATCATTTGAGGGAACAGAATAAGGGAAAGTGCAAAAATTATAGGAATAACTCCCGCCTGATTAACGCGGAGCGGTAGGTACGTAGAAACACCTCCATAACTCTTACCTCCTCGTACTTGCTTAGCATACGAGACAGGGACAGGGCGCTCAGCTTCGGTAATGATAACCACCACAGCAGTCACCAGTACTGCCACAATGATAAATGCGATGTAGGTAGGTATCTGTGCCATGTCAAAATTAAAAAGTACCTGACCAATAGTAGTAGGAAGTGAAGCCACGATACCAGCAAAGATTATAAGCGACACACCGTTACCAATACCAAACTCGGAAATGAGCTCTCCAACCCACATAAGGAGGATAGAGCCGGCAGCAACTACCATAACGTTCACAATGAAGCTAAACATGGTAAGGTCACCGACGATACCCTGACGAGACAAGAGCATCAAGAAACCAAATGCCTGTACAAACGCAAGTGGAATCGTGAGCATTCGTGAGTACTGAGTAAACTTTTGTCGTCCTATTTCACCTTCTTCTGTATGCAGTGCCTTAATAGTTGGCGACATGATACTCATGAGTTGCATGATGATAGAAGCGGTAATGTATGGACTTACTCCTAGCATCACTATAGAAAGATTAGAAAGCCCACCTCCAGAGAACATATTCATGAGCCCTAGGTACTGGTGACTTTCCAGAAATGAAGCAAGTTGTAGCTTATCGACACTTGGAATCGGGATGGAAGCAAGAATACGAAAAACTGCCAATGCCCCTAGTACAAAAAAGATGCGCTTACGAAGATTCCCGTCTGCGAAAATGAGTTTAAGTTTTTGTATAAATGCTCCTATCATGTTTACGTCTTTGCGGTGGGTAGCACTCTCTGAAATGCTGTGCTAGCTTACAACACCTTTCCTCCAACTTTTTCTATTGCTTCCTTCGCACTCTTAGAAACCTCACATTCTACTATGGTGAGCTTCTTTGTTAGTGTGCCAAATCCTAATATCTTCATTTTTGGAACACGACCTGAGAGTGTATTGACCAGCTTCTTAACGACAAGTGCTTTCGGTGATACTCGGTCACCATCTGCAAAGTGTACCTCAAGCACGGAAATATTCACGACTGATGGAGCAACCTTATCTGGATTTACGGTACGGGATCGGTTTTTACCGTGACCACGAAGTTTCGGAAGTCGCTTAATCATATCTCGCTCTGCAGGACGTATCTTGTGCCCAGCTCGTGATTTCTGGCCCTTATGCCCCTTTCCACTCGTCTTACCACGTTTACCACCGCGACCAATGCGTCGCTTTGTCGTTATTCCTGAACTTTTTTTGATATTGTGGAGCTGCATAGTCGAAATATTATTTGCTTACATTCTTAGTTTCAGATTTCTTTTTAGCACTGTCGTCAGTTCGCTTCAGAGCGGGTTTGAGTTTCTTTAACGCAACGACGGTAGCTCGAGCGTTGTTCAAGTGATTCTTACTTCGAGAAAGTATCTTTGCGGTCACATGCTTTACACCAGCGAGTTCGAGCACGGTGCGTACAGCACTACCCGCTTTGAAACCTTTACCAGGGGTAGGTATAAGAAGTACCTGTGCAGCATCATACTTTGCACGTACTTCATGAGGTATCGAAAGATCGTCTGTAAGAGGAACAGTAATCAAGTGCTTCTTTGCATCACGGGTAGCTTTTTCAATAGCTAGTGCAGTGTCTGATGCTTTGCCGATACCAACACCTACTTGTCCAGCGCCATTGCCGATAACCATCGTCACGCTAAATGAGAAACGACGTCCTCCAGCAACAACACGCGTCACACGACGTATACCGAGAATCTTGTTATCAAACTCACTGCGAACTCGAGGTCGGCGAACGCGTCGAGCACGGCGGTCACCTCCTCCACGAGCGTGTGGTGCGCCTGCACCTTGAGGTGCTGGAGTATTTGGAGTATCGGTACCCTTATTCTCGCCTGTGTTTTGTGTTTTGTGTTCGTTCATACGTTACGTATTAAAATTTGAGTCCACCCTCTCGTGCACTATCAGCGAATGATTTAATAGATCCTGCATATAGAAAACCTCCTCGGTCAAACACCACTTTTTCAATACCAAGCTTTATTGCTTGTGCGGCAAGTGTCTTTCCTAGGGTTGTAGCGCGTTCTCTTGCAGTAGCTCCTTCCATTTTCTTGGAGTCTAAAGCAGTAAGTGTGACAGCCTTCTCATCATCAATAAGCTGTGCATACATAAATCGGTTTGAACGAAATACCGCAAGGCGTGGGCATGTTGCTGTGCCAGAAATTTTTGAACGCACTCGTCCGTGTCGTCGTGTTCTTTTTTCTTGTTTTGAAACTGTAGTACTCATAGTGTTTATGCGGCTTTCTTACCCTGCTTACGCAAGATAACTTCATCATCATAATGAAATCCTTTACCCTTGTAAGGCTCCGGCTTCTTCTTTGCTCGAACGTTTGCTGAAAACTGTCCTACAACATCTTTGTCAATTCCTGAAATCGTAAGAATGTTTTTTTCAACTGTTGCAGTAATGCCTTCAGGAATAGGCATAATGACTTTATGTGAAAATCCTATACTCAAGGTAAGCTCTTTGTCCGTTGAAGCCATTTTGTATCCAATCCCATCAAGTACAAGCTTTTTTGTGTAGCGCTCATTCACTCCCTTAATCATGTTTTGTAGGTGTGATGCAAATGTTCCCCAGAGCGCTTTTGCCAAGCGTGTTTCATTTTTAGGAGATACCTGTACCTCTTTTCCTTCAATAACGACACCAACGTAAGGATGAACCTCCTTCTTCAAAACACCAAGAGGTCCTTGCACCGTAAGCACACCATCCACGATAGTAACATCGGTTTTTTCTGGTACTGCTACTGGTTTTTTTCCTATTCGACTCATGGTATTTTTTTTGTTGATGATGTTTGCATGAAGCTACGGTTTTTTCTTACCGCATGTCCACCCTCTTCACGAGAGACCAAACATGCAGTAAGAACCCAGCTACCAAATTTCAAACAATGGTTCTCCTCCTACACCTTCTTGACGTGCCTCGTGACCAAAAAGAATTCCTTTTGGTGTTGAGATAAGTAGTGTTCCTGTGCCACCCATGATAGGGCGAATATCATGCGCACTGAAGTACACACGACATCCAGGCTTAGAGACACGACGTACATCAATAAATTTGTATGTACCCTTCTCGTCACGCGCAAGCGTCAATTCGAGCGTCTTTCCAACATTCTTTCCTCGTGATGCGATATCAGTAACGACACCTCGCTGTTTAAGCTTGTCTGCAATAGCCACTTTAATTTTTGATTGGGGCATGGAAACCACATCATTACCTGCCATAGCGGCATTCTTGATGCGAATTATCATGTCTGAAATAGGATCTGTCATCATATGTCTACCAAGAGCTCTTTTTAATACCTGGAATCTGTCCCTCGTTTGCCAATTCTCTAAAGCAAATACGGCACAGGTCAAAATCTCTCATAAAACCCCGTCCACGTCCACAACGAAAACAACGGTTAGTCTGCCGTGTACTGAATTTCGGCGTTTTCTTTGATCGTGCGATTACTGATTTCTTTGCCATATTTTTTTACAATATAAAAGGCTCCGAAGAGCTGGACGCATAGTAGCAGTATCGCTGTGAGGTGTCAATTACACACTCTTCTCGACTTACTTCTATCGTGTACGCTGGGCTTTCTTCCCAAAAGAGTAGAAACAATGCTATTTTCTCTAGCGTGGGTGCATAGTAGCAGGTTGCGTTATGTAAGTCAAACAAATATGGTACGTACTAGCATAATACCGAAATATAGAGTATACTATATATAGTATGAATATATAGTATGAATAAAAAGCCCATAAAACCTGTAGAAGGCCTGAACTTTGAATTGTCTAAAGCAATTGTGGAGACATTGTCTGAACCAATAGTAGTACTCAACAGTAAACTACAAGTTGTGGTCGCCAATCATGCTTTTTATAACAGGTTTAACGTTGATTCTAAAAAAATCAACGGAAAAAGATTTGATGCATTAGGCACGGGTGAGTGGGACGTCCCTGCTCTCACGTTACTCCTTGAGAAAATCATTCCAGACAAAACCAAGGTTGAGGGATATGAAATCGTTCATACAATTGAGAATCTTGGTTTACGTGTAATGCTTTTGAATGCACGTACTATAGTGGGTAGTGAGAGCAATGACATCTTTGTATCCATAACTGACATAACAGAAGAACGTAAGGCACTACGAGATAAAGAAAACCTAATGTTGCAAAAGGATACGCTTCTCAAAGAGATGCGTCATCGTATTGCAAACAGTCTACAACTTATCGCAAGCATTATCCTCTTGAAGGCAGAGAGTGTGACATCAGAGGAGAGTAAGGCTCACCTCGAAGATGCGCATGATCGAATTATTTCTATTGCCACGGTCCAACGTAACCTCGATCCTATAAGTGAAGGCTCTTTAGTGCCTGTAGTGAATTACTTACGAATCCTTTGCACCAGTCTCACAAAATCGATGATAGGAGGTCGTAAACCAATAACCCTGAAAGTTGTAGGCGGAACAGGCTCTGCTAAACCCGACGATGCTATTGCCTTGGGACTCATTACGACCGAGTTGGTTATCAACTCCTTAAAACATGCTTTCCCAAAAGGCGAAGGGCAAGTAACTGTAACCTATTCATCAGATGCAGGAAAATGGATGCTTAGCGTTGGGGATGATGGGGTTGGACTTGAAGCGACTTCACCTAATAAAGAAGGACTAGGTACAAACATCATTGAATCGCTTGCACAACAGTTACAAGCAAAGGTAGACCGTGTGAGTACAGCACGTGGTACCGTCGTATCAATCACGCACATGCGTCCTGTTGCGACAGAGTAGCGAGTTGGCGAGTAGCGAGTTCTGAGTAACGAGTTAAAGAAAACGAGATGAAAGTAAAGTTGATAGAACAGCTGACTTGAAGCTTGTGTTACAACACAAAAGCGCCTCTAGGCGCTTATGTTCATATGTAAAAATATCGCTCTGAGGCGTGGCTCAGTAAGTCAACAACGAATTAATCTTTGGAGTTTCTTATTTAAAAGAGGCTGTTTACCCATAGGTAAACAGCGCTCTTGTGTTATAGGTTCCACGAAAACCCTTGCAGTTACGCCGTTCGACGCATGCACAGCACAGCCAGGCTCATATTTAGAACAATAAATGCATAGTAGATGAGCGTGTCTCCGATACCATATTTTTCCTCCACAAGTTTGGCCGCAAGCGGAAACAGAATGGCAACAACACTAATTTGCCACACCCATGCACTCTTTCGTGCGACCTCCGGATGGCGGAGGTAGTCCTTGGCCTGTGGCAGAGCCGAAAGGTAGGCGGCAGCAAGGTAGCCGAAAAGTGAGACGAGTACCGCCTCGCTCGTAAGCCAGAGCACCACTGAGACGATACAGAGTACGAGCACAGCAGTTTCCGTCCTTGTCCATACCCAGTCGCCCTTGCGCACCCACGCTCCAACAAAGATAAGTGCCGCCGTGAAGCACCACCCAATTTGGATGTAGGGTTCGTCGTTGCCGGTAACGTACGTTAGGTAGAGACCGGCGCTATCAAGCAGTAGCACGATGGACCACGTTGCAAGGTTCGCCTTCTCCTTACCGAGAAAGATGCGGATGCCGTAGATACAACCCGCGAGGGAACCAAGGACAGCGCCGATGACATTCAGTGAGAATGCGAGCTCTTTCATGGGAAGTTCTCCTTGTAGAATGAATGAACGTAATAGAAGTTGACTTTCTAGAAAGCAAAATAACACACAGAATAATTATGTCAATATTTGATCAAATTAGCTTGGTAAACACAAAAGCGCCTTAGGCGCTTTTGTTCTTGTGAGTGTGGGTGACCTATTTAGAACCTTTTTTGGCCTTTTTCTTTTTCTCTTCAGCTTTCTTGAGCGGTACTCCCATAAGTCGAAGGAATGTTTCTGCTTCTTTCTTTGATTTCGATGTGGTCACGATAGTTATCGCAAGACCAAACACATCTCGTTGGTCCTCGTCTGAGGTCTCAGGAAATATCGTGTGCTCTGTAACACCTATCGTAATGTTTCCAAGTTCGTCAATAGCTGAAGGCTTGATGCCTCGGAAGTCACGCATTCGTGGAAGTGCTACGTGTATCAACTTGTCAAAGAAATCACGCATTCGCTCACCACGTAGTGTCGTCTGGTACCCCACCACGTCACCTTCTCGCACCTTAAAAGCTGCAATACTCTTCTTTGCTCCTCGTGGTGCTGCTTTCTGTCCCGTGATACGAGCAAGTCGCTCTTGAATGAGTTCAACTTTTTTTGCATCTGAAATTTTACCGATACCCGTAGAGATAACAATCTTCTCAATCTTTGGTGCTTCCATTTTGTTGGTATACCCAAACTCCGCACTCATGACGTTAAACACAGTATCTATTTTTTCTCTGAAAGTCAGCATGGTATTTACTTAAGCTTAGTACTACTTTTTTTGGTAACACGCACGTTCTTCTTGCCTGCATCATCTTTGACCACTCCGACACGAGTCTGCTTGCCAGTCTTCGGATCTATCAACTGTACATTTGAAACATGAATAGGAGCGGACACCTCGACAATACCACCTCCCTGCTTGGTGTCTTTCTGGGTTTTCTTGTGGTGTTTCTGAATGTTGACCCCTTGGACAATTACCTTCTCAACACTTGGAAGTGCACGAAGGACTTTCCCGGTCTTCCCCTTGTCCTTACCTGCAATAATTATGACGTTGTCGTTTTTGTGGATTTTCATGATAGTTTAGAGTACTTCTGGTGCAAGAGATGCTATGCGCTGATACCCAGCTTCTGAAATTTCACGAGGAATAGGACCAAACACACGGTTTGCCTTTGGCTCTTTCTTGTCCTTATCAATAATCACTACTGCGTTTTCATCAAAACGTATGTACGAGCCATCTGCACGACGTGTAGCCTGTCGTGAACGAACCACTACCGCATAGAGTACTTCCTTCTTCTTAACCATTTTGCGTGGCTCTGCAACCTGCACAGAGATGACTACCATATCACCTATGCGGGCATACCGTCTTTTGGAACCACCAAGCACTTTAAACACACGTCCAATTTTGGCGCCTGAGTTGTCTGCAATTTTTACGATGGATTGTGTCTGTATCATGTTGGTGTATAAATGAATAGATATCTCTGTACTATGCTATGACGATAAAATTCTTAGTCTTACTCATCGGCCTGCATTCTTGAATAGTCACCTTGTCTCCTTCTTTCTTTACGTCACCAGGATTGTGAGCGTGGAACTTCTTCACTCGTTTGATAAACTTTCGATATTTTGGGTGCTTAACAAAACGGGTAACTGAAACGACAACTGTCTCCTTCATTTTGTCGGAAACCACGGTACCACGAAGTATCTTTCCACCTTTTTTTTCAGTCGTAGCTTTTGCAGTCTTCTCTGTGGCAGTCATATCGTTTTTTGTTGTTGTAGTAGTCATAATAAAATTATTCAGTGACAGAAGCGTGCTTCTTGTTGTTTCCAAGTACCATAAGTATGCGAGCTATGTCTTTACGGAACAACGAACCCTCTTTGGTGTTTCGTACACGGCTACCTTTCATACTAAAACGAAAGTCTCGTAGTGCTTCACGCTTTTCACCCAAAAGCTTCTTAAGCTCCTTCTCATCTTTGTCTTGAAATGTATCTTTTTTCTTTGTCATGTTTTAGTGTTTCTGGGCGAGTTAGCTTTTTGATTTTTTCCTGAAATGTTTGTTATCCTATATCTTTTCTTATCTTTTGCAACTACTTAGCCATTACGGACAACAAAACGTGTCTTAACTGGAAGTTTTGCGCTTGCCTTTCGTAACGCCTCGCGTGCAGTAGCTTCATCAATACCATCTACCTCGAAAAGTACGCTACCTCGAAGCACTGGCGCCTCATACGCCTGCACATCTCCCTTTCCCTTACCCATACCTACCTCAGCTGCTTTTTGCGTGTATGGCCTGTCTGGGAATATACGAATCCAAATACGTCCAGTCTTACCCATAGCACGGTTTATCGTACGTCGAGCTGCCTCTATCTGGTTGCTTCGGATACGGCCCTGTTCTGCAGCCTTGAGTCCAAAAGAACCAAACGCAATCGTAATACCACGTTGCGCAGGGTGACGATACTGAATCGCATCGCGACCTCGCTGTAGTTTTCGGTATTTAACTTTCTTTGGTAGTAACATGGTAGGTAATTAAATCTTTTATCGTGCGTTTTGTGTTTGGGTCTGATTTTGCTCATCAGTATCAAAAATCTCTCCTTTGTAAATCCATACTTTGATACCTACGAGACCGGTGTATGCAAGGTAAGCTTCCGTGCGGGCAAATTCGATATCCGCTCGAAGTGTCTGGAGAGGAACTCGTCCTCGCTTTATCTGCTCATTTCGGCTCATCTCTGCTCCACCAATACGTCCAGCAAGTGCTATACGAACTCCCTTCACGTCTCTGTTTGCAATCACCTTTTCAATCGTTTGTTTCAAAACACGACGGAAAGGCATACGCTTCTCAAGACTTTCTGCTACCATTTCAGCAACAATTTGTGCATTTGCTTCTGGATTTCGTATTTCTTCAATATCAAGCTTTACCTCAGGTATTTCAGTAAGTTTCAATGCACGCATTTGTTTTGCAATTTCCTTATGAAGCTTTTGAACACCTTCACCGCTTCTACCTATGAGCATGCCAGGACGAGCTGTCTTCACGATGATGCGAAGCGTACCTGCGCCACGTTCCATTTCAATATCCGCAACATACATGCCTTTCAACCGCTTCTTAAGCCATTCCCGTATTACTGTGTCAGCCTTGAAGTACTCTTTAAATTGCTTACGATCACGGACAAACCAACGTGACTTCCAGTCTCGGATGATTCCCAGTCGATGTGCGTATGGATGTACTACGTGCGTCATAATAAGTTTTTGTAATTAAATTAGTTTTCGTGATTTATTTAGCAACTATTTCTACTTCCTTGTCCGCCGTAGCTTTAGCGGAGATGGATTCTTTTTCTACTGTAACTGCATCTTCCGTTTTTGCTTCTTTGGTCTCTTTCTCTTCCTTAAATTCCTTGCCCGTCGGTTTGTCCGTCATAGCTTCTTCAGCGATAGGGGAAGCTTTAGCGGTGGGTTTCTTCACTTCCTTTTCCGCCGTAGCTTTAGTGGAGGTGGGTGCTTTTACCGATGTCTTCACAACCTTAGTATCTGGCACCTCTGCTAGGAGTACACGAATATGAGAAGACTCCTTGTGTATTGGTGATGCGCGACCAAAAGCTCGAGGCATGAATCGCATAAGTGTCACACCCTTATCAACCGTTATGTTCTTTACCATGAGCGTGTTTTCGTTGAGACTACTATCTGCTTGTTTCGCATTTGCGACTGCGTTTACTATAAGCTTACTGAGTGTTTTTGCTCCTTTGTGAGGCATGTAGGTAAGTTCAGAAAGGGCAACAGCTACAGTCTTCCCAACAACAGCACGTGCAATTAGACGTACTTTACGTGGAGCCTGACGGTTGTTTTTAAGAAAAGCTTGCATGATGGTATGTTATTTTTTTGATGATGCGGCTGCCTTTGCTGCCTTTGCTGCCTGAATTTCAGAATCCTTTCGAGCTTGTTCAAGCTCCTTCTGAATTTTTCCTCCATGACGCATGAATTTGGTAGATGGTGAAAATTCCCCAAGTTTGTGCCCAACCATGTCTTCCGTGCACAACACTTCAATATGATTTTTTCCATTATGAACACCAAAGGTAAAACCAACCATCTCTGGGCTAATGCTACAGCTTCGTGACCACGTCCGAATAACACCCGTTTCTTGTGGTTTCTTCCCTTCTACCTTTTTCAAGACTCGAGGGTCTACGTATGGTCCTTTTTTAAGTGATCGTGTCATAATTGTAATAAAAATACTCGTGGGCGAGCGTGCGCTCATACTACGCAACGCTACACCTATTGTCAATTAACTCTATTTTCGTCTCTTACCTACTTTACGACGAGACACAATGAGTGAATCGCTGTATTTCTTTGGACTTCGAGTCTTGTGACCCTTGCCTGTAGGCTTTCCAAAAATACTTCGTGCTCGGCGGTGTCCGCGACCTTGCCGTCCTTCTCCTCCTCCATGTGCATGATCAACTGGGTTCATCGCTGTACCACGTACGGTAGGTCGTTTACCAAGCCATCGACTTCGTCCCGCTTTTCCAAGCGTAAGCAACTGGTGCTCTTCGTTTGAAACAACACCAATAGTAGCCCAGACAGCACTGTTGAGTTTTCGAATTTCAGATGAAGGCATTTTAAGGTGCGTGTGAGTACCATCCTGTGCAAGTATCGTTGCTGAAGTACCTGCTGAACGTATGAGTCGTGCTCCGGCTCCCGGCTTGGTTTCAATGTTGTGAATCGCGAGTCCGATAGGAATGTTACGAAGTGGCATACGTACTCCAGGCTCAGGCTTTGCTGTTTCAGAAACAATAAACGTATCACCAACTTTCATATCCTTATGAGCGGTCGTATAGCGGCGTTCACCATCAGCGTAGCAAAGAAGTGCGATGTATGAACTTCTGTTTGGATCGTACTCAATCGTTTCCACTTTTGCAGGAATGTCGTGTTTGTTGTAGGTAAAGTCAATTTCACGGAACTTTCGCTTGTGCCCACCTCCCATGTGCCGGGATGTAATCCTACCTTGACTGTTACGTCCTACAGCACGCTTACCGCCCTTGGTGAGAGTTTTGTGTGGCGTAGACACCGTCACTACCTTCTTGTAGGAACGTGTGGTCATGTGCCGTCGTGATGCTGTTGTTGGTCGGTAGTTTTTCATATACTTATGCTAAATCAATTTTGTCTCCCTTTTTAAGAAAAACGTATGCTTTCTTTACTCCCACTTTTGTTCCGCGTCGATTTCTGAAACGTGCGACGTATGCGCGAGGACCTCGTCGAACAATATTTACTTTACGTGGTGTAATTTTGTAGAGTGCCTGCACGGCCGTCACAATGTCTCGCTTTGTTGCATCCATAGCCACCTCAAACACATACGTACCGCTTGTCGTCATTTGCAGAGCTTTCTCAGTGATACGAGGTGTTTTAATAATTCGCCCCGGTTCTTTGGTAAGGTTGTAGCCAGCTGTATCACCCTTAGGTTTAACAGCTTTCTTGTTTTTTACCACAGCAACATCCTTCTTAGCTTCTGCTTTCTTTGTTTCGTCCTTGCCTTCTGAATTTTTGTTAAAAATTGCCATATCTCCTTTATTTATTTGACTACTGGTGTCGTTGCACCACGACTTTCGATTTCTTTCACTGCGTCCTCTGCTCCTACAAGCACGAGATACTTGTACTTGAGTACATCAACTGGATTGAGACTTCGCACGTGCTCAAGCATCATATTGTTGAAGTTTCGCAAGCTCTTAACCGTATTGTCATCTGTGGTGATGCTTGCTATAAGGGCAGTGTTTGCGCGCTTGGTTGCAAGTGACTCAAAGCCTTTTATCTTTGCAAGTGCCGTAATCGTGTTCTTTGCCTCCTTTGTCTTCGGTGCCGTAAAAGTCATCGAATCGAGAAAAAGCACTTCGCCGTCTTCAAATTTTTTCGTCAATACCGCATAGAGTGCCTTCACACGCATTTTCTTGTTGATTTTCTGCTTAAAGGTGCGCTCGTTTCGTGGTCCATGTGCAACACCTCCTTTGCGCCAGATAGGGGAGCGTCGTGATCCATGTCGTGCACTTCCTGTACCCTTTTGCTTCCAAGGTTTTTTACCTGTTCCAGATACTTCGGATCGATCTTTCGCATGAGCTATAGGTGTTCGAGCATTTGCGAGCATCGCGGTGACTACTTGGTGTACAAGATCTCCATTCCATGTTGCACCAAAAACAATCTCAGGAAGTGCTACTGTTCCAGTTTCTTTACCACTCATGTTGTATATCTTTGCGTCCATGATATTGATTAGATTACAAGCCTCGAACCTCTATAAGGGTGCCTGTTCTTCCAGGAATAGCTCCTTCGACAATGAGCTGATTTTTTTCTTTATTGATACCTACAACGGTAAGGTTCTTCACAGAAACAAGACGTCCTCCAGTTCGTCCTCCCATTTTCATACCCTTGGGGACACGACTTCGTAAACCACCTCCAATAGATCCAGGAGAGCGTTCGTTGTGTTTTTGTCCATGCGTGCGAGGTCCTCCTGCAAAATGGTGACGTTTTATAACTCCCTGATGACCCTTTGCCTTTGCAAGGCCGGAAACCATTATCTTATCACCTACTACAAACGCGTCATCGACATTGATAACTGCTCCTTCTGCAACTGCCATGTCCTCTTTGTTTTTTGATCGATACTCACGAAAATAACGGAAAAGACCCTTTGGGCGTTGCGCCTTGTTTACTCGGCTTTCCTTGCGTACGCCAAAAGCAACTTGTACAGCATTGTAGCCGTCTTTTTCCTCTGTCTTTACCTGTGTGACCGTATTTGGGCCTGCGTTAAGGACAGTGGCAGGATGCACACGACCCTCCTCATCGAAGATTTGTGTCATGTATTCTTTTGTAGCGAGTATAAATTTCATATTGTAAGACCTTGCTAACAAAAAAGGCCTACACTGAACCAATCGCCAGTGAGGCTTACGGTCCAGAGGTTCCAGAGTTTTGCTATCGTTGGAACATGGCTAGTATCTTACGATACTTCTATTAGCCTCGGTACTATACAGGAACGAATTAAAAAATGCAAATTTTTATGGAGATAGTTCAAGGCCGATAGATTGTTTCTATCGGCCTTATCTTTTCGTCGTTCATGCACATCACGCAGTCATAGGAGTTGTTTCGCGAACTGACCCGGTCAGTGCTGAGAGAACAATATTCTGTTTTTTTGTCCAGAGTACGAACGCCTCATGTTGGGGAGTATCTTCCTCCGGCGGCACTCTGACCACCAACAGTGTGTTTTCATGAGCGGTTTTTCCCCTCAAAACCTCGGGGAGGGTGCTGCTCAGAAGAGAAGCATTATTACATCTGATTGTATACTCATTCCATATCCACGGTTTACGACCACACATGGCATTCTCCTTACTGTAGATTTTAATCTTTACTTTCCCTATTTTGTATGGTACTCCGAATTTCGAGGACGTCAACACAGTCTCCTAACGTTGGTGGATAAGTAAAAAAGAGTGCAACCAGTAAAACGTAAAGACCGGAGACAAAAAGTGCCTCCGGTCTTTTTCAAGCCCATTACTTGAAATACATCATCTCAAAAACTGAAGCATACCACATATCCCGCATCAGCTGACAGTTTTCGAGTCCCTTCACGATGGTATTCGAAACAACATTTTCAATACCTATAAAAAGATTGGTATCCTCATCTTTTACATACCAGGACCGTATCCATGGAGCCATATGTGCAACGGGCAACATAAACGGATTCCTGTCTGAAAGAAGGTTATGCCTTGATCGAAGCGGATGGCCTTGACGCATGTGCTCCGCAGACCGCTCAGTGACAAAAGGCTTAATCCAAGGTCGAACAAACGTCTTGTACATCGTATCAAGCTCTTGGGACACCTCTGACACTTTTGAAAACGTCGCAACATCCGTCTCACCGCACAGTATTTCAATATCACGGACACTTCTTTTGTGAATTTTCAGACTGTACAACATTTTTTCAGGATTATCTTCATGATACACGCCGCCCGACTTCACAGCATCATCACTCACATCAAGTTCGTACAATCCTGGAGGAAGCGATTCAAACGCTTCCGTCAGACCAATGAACTCTCGATGTTGCTTATTATTGGCATCTGAGCTGACAAAAATAGCCAAATGCCCTATTTTTTTTCTAGAAAGGCAGTAGATAATCTTGAGATTCCTCGATACGATTTCTTCATCCGTAAAGACACGTATCCAACCAAGTGCTTGCGGTGGCGGTGTGATATTGTCACCATCGCTCGTAAAAACCTGAACAACCATATCATGCAAGTTATGCAGATCTATAACTCTCCCGTCTTCCATACGTAACGTACCCTGCTCCAACTCATTGCCGAGGAAAAGCTTTTCAACAATGAATGCAATCTCAGCTCCAGATATTCTTGAAAATCCGTTCCACCACTTCTCAAAACCTAAAAAACGTTCGACATTTTCAAGACTAGGGTCGGCAAACAGCTTGTGGTCTTTTGACCACATCGAGTTGGCGAGATTCAAATCTTCGAAACCTGATACGAGGAGAGCGCCATCAAAATCATCATTGCCTAAATCAGACAAAAGTGATGACAAGTATTTGCCACCAAGTACCGCACCACGAATACGCATCACTTGAGAGTTTGCTTGGCCAGCCCAAAAAGATATCGGACTACCGTGTAAAGCAACGACTCTTACGAAATTAGGTACAACTGCAGCTACAAGCATTGCTGCCCAACCACCTTGGCAGTTACCAATCAAAAACGTCTTTTCCCCTGGATGACGTCTCGCAATTTCTTCGAGGAATAGAATTTCTGCAGAAAGAACGTTATAAATTGTCTGATTTGGCTCAGGCTTTGGAAAAAACCGTACACAGTACACTTCGTACCCATACTCAAAAGCAAGTCCTAGTTGTGAAAGAGCCTTGAATCCTCCTATTCCTGGGCCGTGGCCGGCACGCGGATCAATAATCAAAACTACACCTTCTTTTTCAACGAGACCACGTAAACGTCTTTCTTCTTTGCGGTTTTCTTTTGAAGTGAGTCGCGCATCACCATCTTCTCGTCTGTCACCCTGCCGACGATCCTTCATGCGAAGGAGTGCATAGTTAACAGGCTTTTCGAATGTTCGCCCATCAAGCACTACTTCATACTCAAACTCATCCGCAAATACAGGTGGCAATCCCTCCGCCTCATGTTCATAGTACATGTTACCTCGTTGTCGTAAGGCATCGAGATATAAGAACCAACGCGCACAGAGACCCATGTTATAGGTAATCAAATCTTGCATCATCTTAATCATACCCACCTCCTCGTAGAATATTTATCTCTCTATTCTTCCTTCAAAGAACAGAACTTTGTATATTTTCTACGTTTGATTTTATACTCCTCAACCATGTAAAACTACTATCCATAAGAACATAGGTGTGGTTGAAATTTATAAGTATGTAAAAATCGGCAAACATAACGTTGCCGATTTTTTTAGAGAACTTAAAATTCTTATTGTGAGACCTCCGCTTGTATATCATTTCTTCTGCACCATTCCATGAACTTTGTAAAAAGAACATGGGGACTTTCGGGAACTTCTACAATCAAAGCAAACTGCGTAGGAATTTGTTTTTTTTCGACCCGTCCAGTTAAACCGCTTGGGAGAGTTTCTTTTAACTGTCTCGCTTTTCTTGAAAGAATAATATATTCATGCCTTGGTATTTCATCCTTCATGACGTCCTCCCTGTCCTAAATTTGAAATTGCTTTCCAATTTCGATAGTACCTCTGAAATAATTTTCGTCAATATAAAAAAGTGGCCACTCACAAAGAGTGGCCACTCGATTCACTACTCGGATAATTAAAGGTGACCATGTTGCCATTTGTGTTCAATGCCTTGGACAGCACACCATTCAATGAATGCGAACGCCTCGTCAGCAGGGTATCTTGGCACCATAAACACAAGATTCTCACCTTCAATATTCCAGTCTAGACCTTTAGGAATTGTCCCCACAAGATCCTCATCTACGTTAGGTATTACATGCTTGACTAAACTCATAGCAGACTCCTTTATAGCATTTATACATCTTTTAGCTCAGTCGCGTCTTTTCGACGAGATTCCCACCTACGCAGGCAGTACCTGAACGACTGGCAACACCAACTGTTTGTTGGCGATAGCGGTAGTGTTATTAAACAACAGTCTCTTTGCCCTTTGACGTTCGTTAGACGTAATACTTACATAATTTGAAAATCGCCCTGTTGGGCGATATTTCAGTAACTTTTTTGACTTCCCCGAGTGTTGCGACACTCGAAGATGTAAGGAAAAGTTATTGAAAAATCGTCCTTTCGGACGATTTTTCAATAACTTTTCCTAACTTGCCTCGAGGGCACCCGAGAGATTAAGGTCTAGGCGCCGTCCACTGCGTTCCCGGCATGTAAGTGCGACTAAATCAAGTCTTACTAACTCATCTTGACGTCAATGTTGACGCCTGACGGTAGAGAAAGGTTTGTTAAAGCTTCAACTACTTTCGGATCGGGATTCAAGATATCAATCATACGCTTATGAACTCGCATCTCAAATTGTTCTCGCGCATCTTTGTGAACGAATGTAGCGCGGTTGACCGTGTATTTCTTGATTTCCGTTGGCAATGGTACAGGACCAACCACTTTTGCTTCGTACCGAAGTGCTGTGTCCATAATCTGCTTAATGCTTGCATCAAGAATCTTATGTTCGTAGGCACGAATGCGGATACGTAGTTTACTACCCTCACCCACCGGCGCAGTCTTTGAGCTTTTCGAAACCTTTTTTGTGGTTTTAGTTGCCATAGTAAGTAGTGATTAAAAACAATGGTTTAGTTAGGCGTTGATTTTAGTAACAACTCCCGCTCCAACAGTCTTACCTCCTTCGCGGATAGCAAAGCGCTGTTGCTCTTCAAGTGCGACAGGTGCAACAAGCTTAACCTTAAAGGTTACCGTGTCACCTGGCATCACCATTTCTACTCCTTCAGCTAAGGTAACTTCACCTGTTACGTCCGTAGTACGAACATAGAACTGTGGCTTGTATCCGCTAAAGAATGGAGTATGTCGTCCTCCTTCCTCTTTCTTAAGAATGAGTACTTCTGCTTCAAAGTCAGTGTGCGGAGTAACTGTTCCAGTCTTTGCAAGCACCTGTCCACGATGAACATCATCTTTCTTTGTACCGCGTAAAAGAATACCAGCGTTATCACCAGCCTGACCTTCAGAAAGTTGTTTGTTGAACATTTCAATACCAGTGATAGTAGTCTTGGTTGTTGGTGTAATTCCCACAATGTCGACTTCCTCTCCAATCTTGATGACTCCTCGTTCAATACGACCAGTCACTACCGTACCACGACCTTCAATAGAGAAGATGTCTTCAATAGGCATAAGGAAAGGTTTTTCTATCTCTCGTTTTGGAACAGCCACATAAGAATCCAAAACATCAGCAAGTTCAAGAATCTTCTTAGCCCACTCGTCATCCATAGACGTTGCTTCAAGTGCCTTAAGTCCTGAACCACGAATAACAGGTGCATTCTTACCATCAAATCCGTTTGCTGTGAGGAGATCACGAAGTTCTTCTTCGACAAGATCAAGCATGTCCGCATCGTCTACCATGTCACACTTGTTCATAAACACAACTATCTGAGGCACACCAACTTGGCGAGCCAAAAGTACGTGTTCACGAGTTTGTGGCATAGCTCCGTCTGTCGCTGCTACTACGAGTACAGCTGCGTCCATCTGTGCAGCTCCAGTAATCATGTTCTTGATGTAGTCGGCATGTCCCGGTGCGTCTACGTGCGCATAATGACGGTTTGGCGTCTCATATTCAGAGTGGTGAAGAGCAATAGTAATACCACGAGCTCGTTCTTCTGGAGCGTTGTCGATACCGTCTACACCTTCAAGACGTGCAGAATATCCCTTGTCTACTGCAAGAGATCCAAGCACATGAAGAATAGCGGCGGTTGTAGTGGTCTTGCCATGGTCAACGTGGCCTATGGTACCAACGTTTACATGGGGCTTTGACCTATCAAAAGCTTCTGCTGCCATAATACTTAATGTTAAGTGTTGAGCTCCTTGCGAAGGTGAAGGCGCGAGAACTTGGCCTCAACTTCGAAAGGGTGCTCCGATTGTTGCAGTCAGACACATCCATTAAGGTGGGAGTAAAAATGAAAGTAAAATTTTTGAAAACAAACTACGTATGCTCCAAATTTTTTATTTTCGTTTTTACAAGCTCAAAAACGAATTTGTGCCATCTCTAACAACATTTAATAAAACCTCATTACGTATACCTTTCTCAGGCATTGGAGACATACAAAGAGCCTCCGCATATCACAGAAAAAAATACGCGCAGATGCGGTAAAGGAATACTACCGCAAGTCACACCGAAGTCAACCCCGTTTTAGGCTAAACTCCGAGGTATTTTATTGCTCATACTATAAATCAGGATAAATATGTTTTTAGGGTAGTCTTACATGTAAGAAAAAAGGCGGTACCAACAGGCTATACACAGGAAATTCACAGGGTTATCCGCACACTAACTCTCCTCTTGTACTGCAAAGCAGTACAAGAGGAGAGTTAGTGTGCGGATTTATCTTACATATTCTTCCGTTTTTAGTAAGTGTTAACTACACCTTCCCATACAGGTATCTACATGACGACATTTTGCAACATTACAAAAACCATTTTTGATTATTTCCTCGGCAAGTTCTCTACCTCCTTGACGAACCATGCTCCCCGCACTCATTACATATACATGTTCGGGAGCGAGGTGGTCGAGAAGTGAAGGATGATGACTAATCACAAGGAATCCTGTACCCTCTTTTTTGAGAGCATCTATAGCTTTAAATACGGTACGGAGCGCATCCACATCGACCCCAGAATCAATCTCATCAAGAATAGCAAATTTGGGTTGTAGAGCGGCAAGCTGTAGCACTTCAGAAAGTTTTTTTTCTCCCCCTGAGAGTCCTGCGGTAAGAGGTCGATCAAGCAACTCTGTTTTGATTGAAAGTGCTTCGGCCTTGTCACGAAGAGTTATGTAGAATTCTAGGACGGATACGTCGGTTTCATGTGTGGCGGTATATGCTTTGTGCAAAAACATCGCTAGTGTTAGTCCTCCAATTTTTGGCACGTTCTGCATAGAGAGAAATATCCCTTGTTGCGCCTTCTTTTCCGTTGAGAGGTCGGTAATATCGACACCATCAAGTACGAGTGAGCCGGAAGATACACGGTAGTTTGGATGCCCGAGAAGCGCATTAACAAGCGTACTTTTTCCTGAACCATTTGGCCCCATAAGTACTGAAACGCTACCACTTTCTATACTCAATGATGTATCCCGTACCACATTTTTACGGCTTTCTTCCTTTGAAACAGGATCTGAAGAAATCTCTATGCAAATATTTTTTATTTCAAGCATATGTATCAATTTATAATTTGAAATTTTTAATTTTTATTGAATACAATTTTTTTCGAAAAAAATATCCTCACCTCTTTTTCCTAATTCTTATTATCTAGGTTACATTTTAAATTTAAAGATTTAAAATTGATTACAAATTTCAAATTATAAATTACGCAGTGCTTCTTCTAATCCTCGGAACAAAAGCAAAGCACATTTTTGTCTTCCAAGGGATATTTCTATCCCGAGCATGGCATACATGTCTTCTTCGATGAGTGCTCGTGCTTCTTCGACATCCATACCAGTGAGCTTCTCAGTCAAAAGCGATGCTGCAGCTTGCGACACCGCGCATCCCACCCCTGAAAAAGTAGCTTGAGTAATACGTTTATTTTCTATGGCAAGATAGAGTATATACGAGTCTCCACATGAGGCATTTTTTGCAGGCACGGAAACCGTAGGCTTATACATCTCTTCTTTGTTCCTCGGGTTGTTGTAGTGGTCAAGTATGTGCTGTTTGTATATTTCTGAATTTTGCATAGTTCTTTTTTATGCTTGAGCAAAAATCCGCTGTGCCTCCTTTACACTTTCTATCAGGGCATCAACATCATCTTTCGTAGTATACAGATATATACTCGCGCGTGTTGTTGCAGGTATACAAAGCTCGGTGTGAAGCGGAACAGCACAATGGTGCCCTGCACGCACTGCCACGCCATTTTTTCCCAAAATTTCAGCCATGTCGTGCGGGTGTACCGTGGCAAGCGTAAACGATACGATGCCGATATTGTGCACAGGGTCAGATGAAAATATTTTTACACCTTCAATTTTTTTCAATTCTTGTTGCGTATACGCAAGTGTCTCATGACAGTGTGTTTGTATGTTTTCGACACCAATAGTCTCAAGATACTCGACTGCTTTTTTTAGTCCTATAACCCCCGCAATGTTTGGTGTCCCCGCCTCAAAACTCCACGGTTGCTCACCAAGCACATAATCCGTGCGTGTTACCTCCTCAATAATTCCACCACCCAAATAGCTTGGGGTCAGTTTTGCAAGTTCACTCTTTTTTCCATACAAGACCCCAACCCCTGTCGGTCCGCACATCTTGTGTCCTGAGAAAAAAAGAAAATCTGCATCAAGTTGTTTTACATCGACTGGCACGTGACCCACTGCAGCAGTCGCATCCACCAAGACCAGCGCTCCCACTTCGTGTGCACGCCGTGCAACGCGTGTAACGTCGTTTATCGTGCCGAGTACATTGCTCGCGAGCGTGAGAGCTACAAGCTTTGTCTTTTCTGTGATACATTTTTCAGCCTGGTCGTAGTCGAGTTCGAAACATTCTCCAAGCTCAATGTAGCGGAGGTTGAGTTTCTTTCGTTTTGCAAACGCCTGAAGAGGCAGGAGTACGGCATTGTGTTCCATAATAGTTGTCACCACCTCATCTCCTTCAGAAAATGTGTCTGTAAGTTCAAACGCGTACATGAGCATGTTTGAAGAGCCTGTCGCTCCCGCGGTAAAGATTATTTCATCACTGTCTGCTCCAATAAAATTTGCAATAACCCTCCTAGTTGCCTCGTACTCCACACTTGCCTTTTCTGCCTCCCGATACAAACCCCGATGTATGTTTGCGCGATACGTTCGGTAGTACTCATCCATAGCTTTGAGCACCGGCTCAGGTGTGAGTGAGGTTGCTGCGGAGTCTAGGTATACGGAAGAACCTTCCTTTTGAAGAATTGAAAAGTCCTTACGGATTATATCTATGTCCATATTAATGCGAATTTGAAATTTACAATTTTTAATTTTTATTGAATAACATAATGATTTAATTTTAAATGAAAAACGTGGATTGCTTCGCTCTGCCGCAATGACACGCTTTTCAAATTGTGACATTAAGTCTTCATTTCAAATTAAAAATTTCAAATTAAAAATTAAAATCTTATCCATTACTCTCCATCCCGTTAGAGATAGGAAACCGCAGTTTCCGTCCAGAATGATTTTCTTCAGTATACTCTCACTTGAGCCCACAATTAATAACACTCTAAAGTACTCAATTTTTTTTATCTCTAACGGGATCCATTTCTAGCTCAATCAACTTATTAAATTCGACGGCATACTCAAGGGGGAGCGCTTTCGTAATGGGGTTCACAAATCCTGAAATAATCATACGTATCGCATCATCTCGTGAAAGCCCTCGGCTCTCCAGATAAAAGAGTTCCTCCTCGCCGATACGTCCTATGGTTGCTTCATGACTTATCATAACGTCATCTTGTTTGTTCTTCACCGCCGGGAAAGTATTTGCCTCAGACAAAGAATCCAGGAGGAGCGAGTCACATACGAGCGAAGCGGAAGCCCCTACGGCTTCACGAGTAACTTTGATAAGGCCTCGATAGTTTGAAATGCCTCCATCTTTGCTCACTGACTTTGAGCGAATCGTACTTGAGGTGTGGGGTGCAAGGTGGATAGCTTTTGCTCCCGTGTCCTGCACTTGTCCCTTGCCCGCGAAGACGAGACTCAAGTTGTCACTTTTTGAACCCTCCCCTTTGAGTACGGAGCACGGATAGAGCATCGTAACCGCCGACCCCATGTTACCACTCACCCAATTCATTTCACCATATGCCTCTACGATAGCTCGCTTGGTGTTGAGGTTGTACGTGTTGCGGGACCAATTTTCGACACTGATATACTTAATCTTGGCGTGCGGATGTACAAAAAGTTCCACACATCCTGCATGGAGTGATGAGGCGTTGTACCGTGGCGCACTACAGCCCTCGATATAGGTTACCTCAGCACCCTCATCAGCAATGATAAGTGTGTGTTCAAACTGCCCGCTCGCGCTTCTGTTCATCCTGAAATATGCCTGAAGAGGCTCCGCTACCTTCACACCTTTGGGAATATAAATAAACGTCCCTCCGCTCCACACCGCTCCATGGAGCATGGTGAATTTGTGGTCCCCGGCAGGCACGCACGTATTCATAAAATATTTTTCTACCATATCAGGATAGTTTTTGAGCGCAGTGTCCATGTTCTCAAAAATAACCCCATCTTTCAGTAAGGACTCTTTCAATTTGTGATAGACCACATTTGAATCGTACTGTGCACCCACCCCACCGAGGTACTCTTGCTCTGCTTTCGGTATGCCAAGCTTTGTAAACGTTTCTGTAATTTCGTAAGGAAGCTCGTCCCAACGGGTAGCTTCAGCAACTTCCGGATTAATGTAATACACAATATCCTTCAAATCGAGCTTTGTTAGTTCAGGACCCCATGTAGGAAGTGGTGTCTTTTCAAAGAGTGCAAATGCCTCAAGACGTTTTTCTTTCATCCACTGCGGCTCCTGCTTACTCTGAGATATATGCTCTATGAGCTCCTTAGTTAACCCTTTTTGAAACGCTTCGTATGCCATAGGTCTAGTATATAGATGTGTAGTAGAGGCACAAGATTTCGGTGTCAAACTTCTCAAAATGTCGTTCATCCCGTCGTGGCGGGACTCACTCCATCTTGTTTTCCTAGAATGTATCCGTTTGTGCAGGTCGTCCCTATGACTACTTACGATTTTTGTGCCACAACATCAAAATATTCTGAGTCAACCAACACGACTTGGTGAAAGTCTCGACCAACTGTTCGATACAACAGGGTAGCGATACATGACGCGTCTTTTCCATTCCACTCATAATCCCTCTCCATCTGGTCGTACAGATGAACCGTTACACCTTGAGTGACACTCTTTTGGAACACCATTGTCTCTCCTTGAAAACACACGGTAGAAATGTAGATATTTGCTGCAATCTTCTCAGGATTGTCCATTACTGCTTTATACGAAACGGTGTCGCCATACTGTACCGTTCCAGATGATTCCAGTGTAAGTGTCCCCCCGCCAGTAGGAATACTGGGTTCGAGTGCTTGTGAGAGTTGTTTAGCAGCACTAGAAACCATGAGTCCAAACCCCAGTGCCATACTTCCCACAAGCAAAATACCCAGGTAAGGTCTAATGTGTTGAAGATTACTCTCAAGATTAGTATTTATCACTACTGCTAGTATACCATTGCTCGCCGTACAAAAAACGTAAAACGTGTATACTTTGAAGTGTAAGCCGCCTTAATAAAAATATGAAACAATCACTATATAAAAATCCTACCGTCCTTGCGTTGAGTGCCGCTTGTATCTCTGGCATGTCGATTTTTATTAACAAAATTGCGGTTACTTCTTTGCAAGACCCAATCCTGTTTGCAGGATTGAAAAATACAATGGTTGCACTATGTTTAGTTGGTATCGTACTCGCGTACTCAAAAAAAAAGGAGCTACGTACTATTTCAAAAAAACAATGGGGACAGCTGATGCTGGTCGGTCTCATAGGTGGAGCGATACCTTTTGGACTCTTCTTTACAGGACTCAGTATGATTCCAGCTATCAATGGAGCGATGATACACAAGACTCTTTTTGTGTGGGTTGCACTTCTTGGAACACTTGCCCTGCGTGAACAACTCGCACCTTTACAGTGGGTAGGAGTTTCTTTACTTTTCGCTTCAAATCTAATAGTTGGTGGCTTTGGAGGGTTTACAGGAAGTACGGGTGAGCTACTTGTACTCAGCGCAACACTTTTCTGGGCAGTTGAACACATTCTTGCAAAGAAAATGGTAGGTGAACTCTCTGTACGTATCGTAGCGAGTGGACGAATGGTGTTTGGTTCAATATTCTTAGGTGCTTTTCTTGCGGTGACAGGGCGCTTGTCAGGTCTTGGTGACATGTCTTTATCGAGTACCCTTTGGATAGCACTTACTAGTATCTTTTTACTTGGTTATGTCGTCACGTGGTATTCTGCATTGAAATACGCACCCATGGCATACGTTGCTGCACTTCTCGTACCCGCTACACTCATCACCAACATTCTTACTGCAGTTTTTATAACAGGTACACTTACTGAAACTCAGGTACTCTCTGGTTTTCTCATGATACTTGGCACCACCTGTATTATCTTTTTTATGAAACAATCAGGAGCTATTACCAAGTCAAAGATGACCGTTACAGGGTAACATATGGATGGAGTACTTCGATGTAGTCGCTATGCATTTGGCCCCAACAGGCTCCATTTTTGTGGACCCGATGCAAATAGAGAAATATGGGATTACCTCAATGATGGCTTTACCGACTTTGGACTCCAAAAATTACTGAAGGGGTTTGAAACACTCTACCCCTACCTTGACCGCATAGCGCGGAGCAACCACATCCCTGACCCTTTCGACCCGCGAGTTGTTGAAGCGTATTGGATAGGAAATGAACTCCTCGGTGGCGTGGACAAAAACACTTTACATCAATATTTTATTGATGATTTGCGACTGAAAGATAAACTTCCTATAAAGACTTTTAGAGTACTTGAAGACAGGATAGGGAAAGGAATTCTCCCGAACCACAATTATCACGTGATAAACGTCCCAAAAAAAATGGGGCTTCAAGAAACGGAAGCGAGTATCGACGCAATGGACTCATGCAGAATCAGCTGGGGGAAGGTTACAGATGTTTCTGGACCAAACATTACCCTGCTCTACGAGCCACTCTTGGTAGCTAACAATAGATTTTTTCTTGGAGATCCCATTGAAAAGAAGATAGTGCGAAGACTTGAAGCAGACTACGATATAGAGATGTTGCAACCGGGACAATACGTAACGCTTCACTGGGACATACCTTGCGAGGTACTCACCGAGAAAATAATCCAGCAACTCAGGCACCATACACTGCGCGCTATACAAATAGCCAACCTTGACTAAAGACTGTTTGCACACATAATAGCAAAAGAACAATAACCGTAGTTTCATTTAGAAAAATCGAAGGAGGAAATTATGATGCCTTGCTCAACAGTCGCAGAACGCAGTACCAACCAAATTTTCCTACCAGTACCACCTGTATACGCTGTCCCCGTTCCGAAAACTCCCGCACAAGTCCATGCGCTGTATGGTTTTACCTGCTTGGGAGCGCACAACACACGAAGGTGTTTCCCGCTTGACTTAAACCCCATACTCAGAACAATCGTTAAGTATAGTCGCTTTCCAAGTGACGAATTCATCAGAAAATTTATTCCACGTCCCTTTTTAATCCTTGAAGGACACAGTCACAAGAAATGTACCATGGAGGAGGCGTACTACTTCTGGCGGATTACACACCAAATCGTACGAGAGGGGGAGACGCCCGTTTCCATCGCTGAAGTGACCAAGTTTGGGCCAGGTGGTACGTATGTCGGTAAACCAATACACCACCGTGGTAAACCAATTGGTTCAAAAGCCTTACAATATCAGTCCTGTGTTATTTTCAACCACCTCAGGTATCCCGTTGAGGTTGGAACAAAAGTTTTCGTGCACAACTTCGAAATAGCAGAACTCGTCCCACCGGATTTTCCTCTCTAAACTGTTCATTCCTTTCTTTATAGAGCGCCGACAACTTTTGCAGTCGGCGCTTTATCTGTACACTAGCATGTATGCATGTATGCATTTTTGGAAACCCCGACATCGAAATGGACTCACTCCCTACAAGACTTCTGCCGAAGCTGAGAGAGCTTTTTCCTGAGGTAACATTTACAATTCTCGACCCAAACGAAGAATGGGAAGTCGAAAAGGATATGATTATCATCGACACTGTTGTTGGTATAGAGGAAGTCACCGTGTTTGAAAGTCTCGAAGCCTTTAGTAAAACACCTCGCGTCACCTGTCACGATTTCGACGCGTACACCAACCTGCAGTTCCTCAAGAAACTCGGCACCATAGACAGCACCTACATCATCGGTATACCAGTAGGTATGCCAATAGTGAGACTCATTCCAAAGCTTACTAAAGCCATACAATCTGCATTCCAAAATAATACTAGAATTAATTCTAGTATTATTTAGAATTTAGTGTACAGTACTTACCAGAATGAGTGTTCACAGTAGCCCTTATGTTCAAGGTAAAACTCCGGAGGATAGAAAATGTCAAAACTTATCGCTTTCCTGCTTATTCCCGAATGTGGAGCTTGCGAATCTTGCACTTGCACAACGGATAACTTGCCCGAAATTTTTCGGAAAGAATTCGCCGAAATACGTCCGTGGGCGGAGTACACCCCCCACCAAAATCACCGTCTTGTCGTATGGCTCGGTGATGGGAAAAACAAGAAACAGCAGCCTGACAAGGAGATGAAAAAGTTGCTCGGTGATAACACTTCTGATTCAGTGGAATACTTTTGTCTGTGTTCTGTGTGTCAAAAACTCATCAGCATGCAAGCATACCCGCATGATCACGATAATGATGAGTTCTGGAATCTTGACAACTGCGAATGTCCTGGCACTTGGAGCCACCCAAAACAAGTACCTTAAGCATTTTGAAGTTGACCAGACGCAAGCCCCTCACTCAGGGGCTTGTTCTTATTTTATCGTCAATAATCCATATCCCGACATAAAGAGGAAATTGGTTTTCTAAATATTTAATTTTGAAATGGTTGCTCTGAGCGAAATACTGAAGACTTCATTTCAACATATTGCCAAGTAGTTTTTCTTGCTTACCCTTTGACCTACGCAGAATGATCTACATAGTGGACTCTTTCGTGTAATTCTATTTTTTTATCGGTATACTCATCATCTATGATTTGCCTAAGGTTTTTGCAATCTAGCCCTAAAGATTCAAGTACTTCACATTTTTGCAGAAGATCGTTTCTCCATTGTTCAAGAGCCTGTAAATCTTTTTGAAAAATTTCGTCAGTTTCAGTTTTATCTACTGAAGATTCGTTTTGCTCTTCACCGCTTGGCACAAAAACCTTCTGGCTTTCTCGTTCTTTTTGTACTCCCTCTCCAAAATTCATGGTTATATGTTTGTCTATTAGAATTTTATTTTTTGATAGCATCTTCTTTTCTTACTTTCATACATCTTAAAGTAGTATTTTTATGATAGCCACGATTGCTATAGCAGTCCAGACCATGTTCAAAACACCAGGTTGGTAGGCTTTCTTTTTAAAAGAGATATACATAACCCCAACAGCACCTGTTGCATTGAGTAGTTGATACATGAGACTATCTGAAACTATCACATTAAAACTCAATAGTGCGTAGGCAAGCACTATTGCAATCGTTCCATACCATCCTACTATTTCACTACCATCTAATTTGCCCATAACAATTGATTACTTAAATAAATTACTTAATCGTCAAATCCACCTTCAGGAAGTGTGCGGCGCAGGACATACAGGGGTCATAGGCACGGATGAGCTTTTCGAGCTCGAAAGTTATCGCCTCCACGTCAGTCACCCCTTTTGCCACGAGATCTTCGACGAGTCGTCCGCAGTCCTCTTCGATATTTATCTGGTTTTGCCCTGTAGGTACGATGACTTCTCCATCCATTATCTTGCCGTCCGCCCCTACATGAATCTTATGGTAGAGCGCTCCACGAGGAGCCTCAATAACCCCAATACCTGTGGCTTCTCGATATGGCATCTTAACCAAATCTTCTTGTACTATAGGGTTGTTTTTAAGAAGGTCGATACTCTCATCAACCGAATGCATAATTTCTATTGCTTGCGCGAGGTTGTTGTGAAAAATGTTTGTCGAGGGGAACAGTGCAAGCGCGGATTGGCACGATTCTTTCGTCTTCGGGTGAAGTTTATCTCGAGCTATGTTCATACGAGCAAGTGCACCCACCATATAGGAGTCTCCTTTGTACTGGTACGCACTCGCTTGTGAGTAGGGTAGAACCACGTGCTCTACGAGTTCACGGTACAGTTTTTCATCATACACCTCACCCTTACTCGTACGTATTCTGCCATTGATGTACCCGTACCCTTCGTCAGGCAAAAGTGCCATGTAGTCGGTATGTCGGTCAAAGGCAAACGTGCATTTCTCAAACTCCGCGACAAGTCGTACCGTAGCCTCGCGTACGCTTTCAAGTTTTTCTATTGCTTGCGCGACCTGTTCGGCATCCGGATACTTAATAAAGCCTCCAATAGCCGGGAACATTGCGTGAATAGACCTCCCTGCAATGATAGTAGCGAGGAAATTTCCCGCGCTCTTTATCGCAAACGCATCATGTAGCAATTGGTTCTCATGGGGGTCGTTTTCGTCAAAGTCTAAAAATGCATCCTTACCGTATATGTCCGGCATGCAGAACAGGTAGAGGTGTAGTGCATGGTCACGAATCGTGAGCCCGTGCATAGTAAGTGCACGAAGCATCTCAGTTTGCTTTGAAGGCTCTATGTCGAGTGCCATTTCACAAGCCTCAATAGCAGCGAGCACATGCGCGTTTGAACACGTACCACATATACGTGAGAGGTGTGATGGTACTGAAAGAATACTCTTACCTTTCAAAGCTTCAGTAAAGAAGCGCTTATACTCTTCTGTTATAAAATGAACCTTGGTCGCCTTGCCGTCTTCGACGGTAATACTGATAGACGCATCCCCTTCAATTTTCGTGATGTGCTCCAACTCTATGTTTATCATGTGCATGGTAGTGTGTGAAATTACTGAGTCTGTGCTACTAATTCTGGTCGAAGCTCTGCTACAAGTGCGTTTACGGCTTTCAAGAACATGTCGGCGTTCATCGGACACCCTGGGACCGAAGCATCTACCGTCACCACATCGGCCACTTTCTTTACTTCAGGCAATGCGCCAAAACGGTCCACCAAAAACTGTATCGCCTCTTTTTGCGGAGGGGTAAAGGTATTGCGCTGACTAGCAGGAACTCCTGTGACTGCACATGCACCGACAGCAACCACCTTTTTACTGCGACTACGGATATCTTTTAGCTTCTCCTCATGCTCTGGGCTCGCGATAGCTCCTTCAATAAACGCAATATCGAACTCATCGTAAATATTATTCTTTTTAAGGACTTTGACATGACGAAAGTCAAAAATCTTTTTCCATTCTTGCCAGTGATCATTTAAAAGCTCAGTAAAGAGTATGGTGTTATCTTCCGAACAGGAAAACACAAACCACCCGATTTTAATTTTCTCAAAGTTTTCATTCATATAGTAGGTAGTGTACCAAAAGAAGGGTACTTGTGCCCATACCTCCGCTTAAGAATTTAAACTCATCATCTCGCCTTAAGTAATTTCAAAGCAGCGAAGACCATATCTGTTTTTTCTTCTGGGATTATTCCAAGAACAAGTAGTAAACGAATAAGTAGTGCTGTATCCAATCCTTTAGATGAGTTGTTCTTTGAAGAACCCACGTTCTCACCATTAAGTATTTGCAATGTACGTGGTCCTACCACACCTACAGCCAGGATACCGTTTTTTGTTTGATACTGCTTAACAGCCTCTGCAGTAAGTGACCCATAGAATCCAGTATTTGTAGGATACGTAAAGAATCCATACCTTCGCAGAATTTTCTGAAGTTCGACAACATCGGGTCCTTCACTTCCTGGTTGTAAGAATCGAGTGAAAATGAATGCTGAAGCAGGTAGGGTTGGTTGTGATACCTTTTCAGCTTCAGAGTCTGTGCCAGTATCATCAACTTCAGGTACTGTTTCAGTATTTTGGGTTTTGAGTTTTGTAGTACTCGGATTTAGCAAAGCTCCACCACCTACAGAATCAACAGCAGAAACTTTAAAAGTATGCTCGCTGTAGGTGCCAGTGTAGGTGAACGCTATTTTTCCTTCACTATTTGATTGACAGAATCCGTCTGTGCAATCAGCACCTATGATATTTAAGCCCTGAGTAGCATCTACACTTACACTGTAGCTTTTGTTGGCTCTCAAGTCTCCGACAACATGAAGTATGTTGGTGAGAGTTGAGCTACTTGAGCTTTCGGTCCATTGTTTAGTGGTCGCTTCCCAGGTGATGTTTTTGATATCAAGCCATTCGGGACGTACTTCGTCAGCACCAAAGGACTCAAAGTTACCACTTTGAGGGGTAATTGTTAGATCAGCTAAATTTGCGTTGGTTGTTCCTTTGTCTCGAAACTTTCCGTCTCCATAAATGCGAGCTCCAGCTTCGATATCTATTTTATCTGTACCTATTGTGTGCGGTGGCTGATATTCATAAGCACCGATATCAGGAGTGCCGTAGATAGGATTACCCACGAAGTCGGTGGTGAGACCAACAGAAACACCAACATCGATTAGCGGAGAACTAGAGAGAAGATTAAAATTCCTCGCATTAAAATCTGAAAACAATTGCTCACCATAAATTGATTGTGCATCCTGACCAGTATTTTTCCATGCAGTTAAATTTGCGTAGCTAGTTGTTGAACTCTGCACTAATCTATTATGTGGTGTATTAAAACTGTTGTAATTACTTTGCAGGCCTATTGCCGGATTATCAACTATAACTATGGTCGTCTGTGATTTGTTTTGGTCAAAAATATTATTTTTAAGACTCGCATTATCGACCCCGGTATTTATATACACAAAAGCTCTACCTGTAGCTTGAGCACCTTCCACAAGAGTATTGTTATATACAAAACTTGAATCAGCAGTAGTGAAATATAGTCCTCCAGTACCACCCAATGAACCGTAGGTATCATCTGACAAGTTAACCAGTTTGTTATAATAGACACTCGCTGGAGCAGTTAGATATACACCTCTCGCAGAGTCATGAATATAATTCCTGTAAATACTGGTATTTGGTCCACCACTTCCTATAACATAATTATTGGATCCCCTAATATCATTTCCAAAAATTGATGTATTAGAATAGCCAGATTGAATATCAATTGCATTTTCGTTTATTGTTCCAGAAACAGTATTGTTTGATATTGTATTGTTTGAACCAGTCCCGTCGTGTAATGTGATTCCGTCATTAAATGCTCCTGAAAGAGTGATGGTATTGTTATCAATAAGTCCATTGGATAAAGCGTTACTGGTTATTCCATTATTTGCACATCCAATTAAGGTTGAATTCTTCACATACCCACCATTTCCACTCAATCCAATACAATTTTGAGAAACATCACGCACCGTCACATTATCAATTTTCAACGCAACACCAGGTCTGGCTTCTATGCCAGTACCCGCAATATTGCGTATTTCTAAGTTGGAGATTACAACCTCACCACTACCAGCGTAATAAGCTGAAACTCCCCTATCTAGAACATTTTGACCATCAATAATTGCTGTTTGGCCAGGTGCAGAGGTTATCGTATACGGATTCCCAACTGAGCCATACGCGACCATATTTAAAGAATTGCTAGTTATAGTGCCACATAAATAAACTGTATCATTATCACTGATTTTATTATCCCCAGAACCCCAGTTAGCTGAGACATTGAACCATGAAGCAGGACGGGATTGGTCACAGGAAGATCCATCACTAGCGCCAGCACCTGTATTGCTTATATAAATCTCTTCCGCATTTACTTCCCCAACTCCCAATACCCCATTGAACTGAAAAAAGTGTGGAACAGGCAAAAAACCAATCACGATAAAACAAAAGAAAAAGAATATTTTAAAGTTTAACTCACTAGATAAGATTCTCCCATAACAAATCTTAGGGGACATCTTTTCTAGCTTCAAATACAATTTTTGCCTCATGTTTTTATGTTCATTGTCTCAATTGATTTGAATGAAGGATACCCTGATATATCCCTCGTTTACAAAAACTAGGGTTTGGAACGTTGGGTATTTTGAAGAACGTTGATATTTACGCAGACGAACTCACTGCAGTGAATCCTGTCGGCACAGCGGGTGGTGTCGTGTCAGTTCCTCCTGTTGCTGCCTGTGTTGTCGCACTCTTTGCTGTAGATTGACTGGATTCATTCCCTACCGCATCGATAGCAGAGACTCGGTAGCTGTATGTAGTAGCTGCTGTAAGACCAGTGTTACTGTACGAAGTGGAGGTTGTTGTGGTAAGGTAGGCACCGTTTCGATATATCTTGTAGCCAACTACCCCGACATTGTCAGTGGAAGCAGTCCAGGCGAGATTGATTTGTGAAGAAGAAACTGCCAATGTTAACAAATTCGATGGTACAGCAGGTGATGTCGTGTCAGTTCCTCCTGTCCCTGCCTGCGTCGTCACACTCTTTGCTGTAGATTGACTGGATTCATTCCCTGCTGCGTCGATAGCGGAGACTCGGTAGCTGTATGTAGTAGCTGCGGTGAGACCAGTGTTGTTGTATGAAGTGGAAGTTGTTGTGGTAAGGTAGGTACCGTTTCGATATATCTTGTAGCCTGTTACACCTCCGTTGTCAGTCGAAGCAGTCCAAGAAAGGTTGATTTGTGAAGAAGAGACTGCGGTTGCTGTGAGAGATGGTACGGATGGAGGGGTGGTGTCGATAGGAGTAGGAATAGTAGTATCAGTATATTCTACTCTAAAAGTATGCTCGCCGTATGTTCCTGTGTAAGTGAATGCTATTTTTCCGGAACTGTTTGCTTTGCAAACTCCATTTGTACAGTTGGTTCCGGTTACGTTCAAACCAACAGTACCATCCACTTTAACGGAGTAGTATTTATTGGCTTCCAAATCTCCAACAGTATGAAGAGTGTTGGTAAGAGCTGAGTTGCTTGAGCTTTCAGTCCATTGTTTAGTGGTTGCTCCCCATGTGATGTTTTTGATATCAAGCCATTCGGGACGAAGCTCATTTGAAGTAAACGTTTTAAAGCTTCCACTAGAAGGAGTAACTGCTAAATCAGCTAAATTAGAGTTGGTTGTTCCTTTGTCTCGAAACTTTCCGTCTCCATAAATTCGAGCCCCGGCTCCAATGTCTATTTTATCAGTTCCGACTATATGAGGGGGTTGATATTCGTAAGCACCGATATCAGGAGTGCCGTAGATAGGTTTACCAGCATAGTCAGTGGTGAGACCGACAGAAGTGCCGGCGTCGATTAATGGAGAATTATAAAGGAGGTTAAAATTCCTAGCAGTAACATTTGAATACAATTGCTCACCGTAAATGGATTCTAAATCATACCCGACATTTTTCCAAGCAGTTAAATTTGCATAGGTGGTTCCTCCGCTCTGTACTAATCTGCTATGAGGCGTAGTAAAGTTGTTATAATCACTTTGCAAACCTATCGCGGGATTATCGACTGTGTACAAGATCGTCTGTAATTTATTCTGGTCAAAAATATTATTTTTAAGTTTCATATTATCAACCCCGGAATTTATATATATCATAGCTCGACCCATAGCTTGGGCGCCCTCTACGATAGTATTGTTATGTACAAAACTTGAATCAGCAGTAGTGAAATAAATCCCTCCTGTATTACCCACAGAACCATAACTATCGTCTGACAAATTAACTAGCTTGTTATAATAGACGTTTGCTGGGCCAGATAGATACACACCTCTCGCAGAGTCATGGATATAATTCCTGTAAATACTGGTATTTGGACCACCACTTCCCAAAGCATAAAGACTAGCTCCACTAAAATCATTTCCAGATATGATCGTATTAGAATAGCCAGGTTGGATATCAATTACATTTTCGTTCATTGTCCCAGAAATAACGTTGTTCGAAATTGTATTGTTTGTACCAGTTCCGTCGTGTAATGTGATCCCGTCATTAAACGCCCCTGAAAGGGTAATGGTATTGTTATCGATAAGTCCATTAGATAACATGTCACCATTTATTCCATTGTTTTTACATCCGATTAAGGTTGAATTCTTTACATATGAACCATTACCGCTCAATCCAATACAATTTTGAGAAACATTTCTCACGGTCACATTATCAATTTTCAATGTAACGCCACGTCTGCCTTCTATACCAGTACCAACAATATTGCGTATTTCTAAGTTGGAGATTATAACCTCACCACTACCGGAATAATAAGCTGAAATACCTCTATCTAGAATATTTTGACCATCAATAATCGCTGTTTGACCAGGAGCGGAGGTTATTGTATAGGGGTTCCCAACAGAGCCATATGCTACCAGTTTCAAAGGACCACTTGTTATTGTGCCACACAAATAAACAGTATCGTTATCGCTGATTTTATTATCCCCAGAGCCCCAATTAGCAGAGGTACTGAACCATGAAACAGAACGGGATTGGCTACAAGAAGATCCATCACCAGTACCAGTATTACTTATATAAATACCTTCTGCTCTCGCTTCTCCCACACCTAGAGCAAACCCACCCATAACAAAACAGAGGAGTAAGAATATTTTTTTAAACTTAAACTCACCATTTAGGACTCTCCGGAGGAGAATTTCATAGGTTGTTTTTTCCAACTCTAAGTATTCTTTTTGTTTCATGTTTTAAGTTATTAATTATATTTTACTAATATTTTTTGTTGTTACGCGGCTGTTCAGTATTACCACTCCATACATGAGTAAATTCAAAATAATACTTGAGCTTAAAACATGGTATCACATTCTGTGGGGGGTACATACTCCACTTAATACGGGAAAAGTCCACAAGTTTCGCTAGGCTTGTGGACTTTAACCACGTACCAGACGGTACATGGCATGCCCCGTACTAGAGCGTAGCTTCAGTGCAGGGCATGCTTTTAACTTATAGCGAAAGTGTCTTTTCCTCTTTCCATGTGTTTTCGTTCAATACTGTTATCTTCTCACTACCAACAACATACAAGTTATCATTGATAAACACTGCACGAAGGACGTCATAGCCACTAACCGCAGCCTTAAGACTAAGCTTGTTGTTGTCATACGAAATAACATACCCTCCGTTACTTGCTGGGATAAAGACAACTTTATACTCACCATCTCGCAGGAATGCATGATGATTGTTCTCCACTTCACTCCAACTCTCCGCAAGTCTATACACTGCATGCTCTATAGGAAGTACTGGATTACTCACATCAAAGAGAGAGAGCTTCACACTGCTTCCATCGCGCCCCACACCAAGTACCGTGTTTTCATCTATCGCTTCGAGATAGCTTGAGTACCCTGGTATCTTGAGCTCTCCTGTCATCTTAGGGTTTAGAGGATCAGAAAGGTCAAACACATAGAATGGATCAATCTGTCTAAAAGTGACGACATACCCACGGTCTCCAATAAAGCGAGCGGAGTACACTTGCTCGGTAAACCCAAGATCGAGGACACTTCCAACAATTTCAAGCGCACTGTTAAGCACGTACACATCATTCACCTGTGAACCCCCTCCCCAACGTTCTCCAACAGTTACCGCTACACGGAGGTAGCCATTATACTCATCAAGCGAGAACTGATTGAGCAAATGTCCTGGGATTGACTTGGTTTCTTTTATGGTAAGTGTGCCGACATCTACGCGGGAGATGATTGTTCGGTCCGTATCACGCAGGTGTTTTGCGAGATAATCTTGCATCCGGTTTTGAACTTCCGTCTCAAAACGAAGTGCCTCATTTTCACTCATTTTCGCCGTTACTTCCTGAAGAAGAGTACCTATTTCTCTCATCTTTGATTCGTTGGTAATATCGTAACTGTTGATAGTGGCTATGCGTGCTCGCACTTCTGCAGACAACAAATCGGTGAGTTCAAACTCAATAAAATCGAGGGTCGTTTCTGACATACCTCTTGACTCATGATGCGTAACATACATATTGTCTTCAAACATTGCTACCACCGTGTTATCTGCCTTACCTCCAAATGTTAGTTCCTTATCAACGTTTCCATCTTTGGGGTCAAGGGCGAGTATTGAGTAGCTTGTGTTCAAATTTTCAAGATGTTCCGGTATCCACACTCTGTCGCATGGCAAAACCATACCTGCATTCATGAGTGGTACGACAGGACAAGGATGAATACGGTTCAAATAGGTAGAAGTTACAAGATACACCACATCATCTTTTGCTCGAGCAGTAACTAACTGTACACCGTCACCATATTTTCTATCCCATTTCTTTTTAGGATTACTTGGAGTAGCTACGTCATACGCGACGATGCTTTCGTAGGTAAATATGAGTAGCATGTTGTCTACAAGCAACATTTCTCCACTTTCCTTTATCGCATCTTTTGAAATCACGCCCAAATCTGAAAGCGGAAACGCATCGACCACTTTCGTCGCAGGTACCACATACTCTATTGGAGGCATTATGCTTTCTGGCATCGTACTACCTATTGTGGTCATAACTGGCGTCCCTCTAAAGTAGGGGCCATTTGCACGAGGTGACACAAAGATATTTTCACCGTCAGTTTTTACAATATCTGACTCGTCTATTCCTCCCACCTGCACATTTGTCGCGCTAAAGCGATTTGCCACCGCCTTCTCACTTGAGCCATCTGCATCTCTTGCTTCTGCACTTACAGGTACAGTTGGTGCTGGAAAACCAGTGGGAACAGTTGTCATTCCAATACGGGCTGTATAGTACACTTCATTCCGTGCATCAATGTATTTTAGAAGCTCAGAAGCTGACGATGCTTTCTTATACGCATACTCTTTTGACTTCGCCTCCCCTGTTGGTTTTGTGTGTTGCGTAGGATTTGTCTTTACAAAGCTTCCTAATG